>Ga0315282_10006010_pt1 | contig 20464 bp, 17 predicted proteins | sample YL17G07_20_MG_FD_203693 | JGI IMG/M metagenome (GOLD analysis project Ga0315282, IMG submission 203693) | Sediment microbial communities from Yellowstone Lake, YNP, Wyoming, USA - YL17G07_20 | ecosystem: Environmental > Aquatic > Freshwater > Lake > Sediment | place: USA: Wyoming | collected... | reverse complement strand
CGGGCCGCTGGCAAGTTGGCGCCGGCGGCGCGGAGCTGCGGTAGGCCGCCGGGCCGCTAGATGCCCGGCGGCCTACGATCGCGAGCTACCTCCTCCGGCAGACCACCACCACTGCCGCGACGCCCAGCAGCAGCGCTACCCCCACCGTGACCAAAGGCACCACCGGGAGCGCCGGCGTCCCGCCGGCCTTCGTCACGGGCTCCGGGGAGGCGATGACGGAGGCTGTGCTAGGAAGAGGGGTGAACTCTTCGCTCTCGCCGGGCGGGATTGCTTCGGTGCCTCCTGCCTGTGAGTCGCCCACCACCTCGCCCGTAAGAGCATCGACCGTTACCAGGTGGAGCCCGGCTCCAGAGATGTGGACTTCCTCCACGGTTCCGTCGGCCTTCACGACGCGGGTGGGTGCGGGCGGCGCGCTAGCGAGCGTGACGTACCAGTCCAGGCTCCCGGGCCCGCGGTCGTTCTGGTCCAGCACCGCGTCCTTGATGAGGTTAGCGGTCGGGTCATTGAGGTGCTTGCGCGCGATCTCAACAGCCTGCTCCGCCGTGACCCTCGGCGTGACGGGCTGCGACCACTCCGGGACTCGGGATTGCACTGCTACGATGCCCCCATCAACCAGGGAAACCGTCACAGTGCATTCGGGCGTGACACCGCCGCGAGGCGGGTCGCCCACCAGTTGCTCGGGCCAGTACACACCTAGCACGTTGTAGTCCTCGTCCAGGGACGAGGTACGCGGGCCGAGACCAGCATAGTCATCCCCCATGATTCGCTGTGCACCAGCCACGGCGATCCGCTCGGCCTCCTTTGGTGCAATGACTGTGGGTGCGGGCTCGCCCTGCTGCCTGCCGGGCCACTGCGGCGTTGCGCGCCTGTAGGACTGGAACCGCCCCGTACGCTTGTCGACCGTCGCGGTGAGTCGCAGGTCCCCCAACTGGACCAGCATCCGGTACTTCGGGTAGTACCGCCCCGTCTCCCGTGTCTTGATGAGCTGCGCGTCGGCCCCCAACGTGCTGCGTACCGCGCTAAGTGCCTGATCCTGGGTAACCTCAGCGTTGGCCATCAGCGCCGAACCCAAGACGACGAACGACAATGACAGCAAGCCACTCCAGCGCATGTGAGGAACTCCCTTCGTGCCAGCATCAGAAGGCCGGAGAGATCGGGCTCCCCGATCCGGACCCAATGGCCACAACCGCAGGGACGGGTGGTGGACCTGCAGATTCCCACAGGGAGTGACTGACCATCCACCCGGCGCCGTGGGCGTCAAGGAGCTCCGCAAGCGCACCCGCAACCGCGTCGGCGATCGTGTATTCAGAATCCGTCAGCAGCGGCCAGAACGCCTCGTTGAACTCCTCCGAGCTGTCCGGCTCGGTAAACCCGGTGTAAGCAACCACCGCGCTCGCCAGGTGCTCCTCGACCTCCTCGGCGAAAACTGGGCCTTGGAGCGGGTAGGCCACCCATTGGCCGTTCTCCCATGCGTAGCCTGTCGTGCTGGCAAGGAGCTCACAAGCGTCCAGATAGACGAGTCTGGCCTTTGGCTTCCCTTGTGGCCGCCGGGCGGCTAGATGCCCGGCGGCCTACGATCGCGAGCTACCTCCTGCGGCGAACCACCACCACGGCTGCGGCGGCCAGTACGAGCACGACCCCGGCCCCCGCCAACGGCACTACCGGGACCGCCGGCGTCCCGCCGGCATTCGGGGCGGGCTCGGGGGAGGGGATGACGGAGGCTGTGCTAGGAAGAGGGGTGGGCTCTTCGCTCTCGCCGGGCGGGATTGCTTCGGTGCCCCCGGCCTGTGAGTCCCCCACTACCTCCCCGGTGAGGGCGTCCACTGTGATAAGGTGGAGCCCGGCTCCAGAGATGTGGACTTCCTCCACGGTTCCGTCGGCCTTCACGACGCGGGTAGGTGGGGGCGGCGCAGTGGCGAGCTTGACGTACCAATGCAAGGTCCCCGGGCCATACTGGTTCTGAATAAGAGACGGAGCCCTTGCCGGCGTCGCGGTAGCGTCGTCCAGGTGCTTCCGCGCCGCCTCGACTGCTTCGTCTGCGGTGACCTTCGGCGGGATGGGGTCGGAGCACTCCGGCACCCGGGAGCTGAATGATACTATGCCGCCATCGACGAGAGACACCTTTACTGTGCAACCTGGAGTAACTCCCCCGCGCGGAGGGTCGCCCACCAGTTGCTGAGGCCAGTAGATGTCCACGGTGTTGTACTCTGGGTCCAGACTGCGCTTACTTGGCCCAAGGCGGCTGTAGTCCTCGCCCATCAGGCGTAGCGCTTCTGCCACCGCGATCCGCTCGGCCTCCTGTACCGACATGACACTCGGCGCGGGGGTGCCCTCCGCCTTGCCCGGCCAGAGCGGCGTCGGCCGAGTGTACGACTCGAGTCGGCCCGTGTGCTTATCGACGGAGACGGAGAGGCGGCGGCCCTCAGGCCGCGCGAAGAAGCGGTACTTCGGATAGTACCGCCCGGTCTGTCGCGTCCTGATGACCTCAAGATCGCTCCCCATGGTGCGGCGCACGGTCTCCAGGGCCTCATCAATGGTCACATCGCCCCTGGCTCCTGACGCCCACGGAGCAATGAGGAGAATCGCGCCAATCAAAGTACTCGCTTTCATGCAAGGTGCTCCTCTCCGCGAAACGTCAGAAGGCCGGGGTGACCGTGCTGTCCTTGCCTGATCCGATCGCCTTGACACCGGGGACGACAGGGTCGGCCGACTCCCACAGGTGGTGGTCGACCATCCACTGATCGCTGCGATCGTGCCGCTCGTACAGCGCGTTCAGTGCCCCTGCAACCGCCTCGGCGATGGTGTACTCGTCCTCGGTTAGCAATGGCCAGAACTCCTCGTTGAACTCGGCGGAGCTGTCCTCGCAGGTCCTGTGGGTGTGGGCGACCACTGCGCTTGCCAGGTGGTCCTTGACCTCCTCGGCGAAAACTGGGCCTTGGAGCGGGTAGGCCACCCATTGGCCGTTCTCCCATGCGTAGCCTGTCGTGCTGGCAAGGAGCTCACAAGCGTCGAGATAGACGAGTCTGGCCTTTGGCTTCCCTTGTGGCTCACGCGCCAGCCCGCCGATCTCACAGGCCCAGATGACCTCGTCGCCCGGCGATGGCTGTATGCCCTTCATGATCTTCCATTCCTCTGCTTCTTCGTCCCATGCGAAGTCATACGTCGAATGCCCCGACCAGTGGATGATCTCGTCCTGCCTCAGTGCGCTGAGGAAGTTGGCGCGTCGGTTGGCGGCGCTCGGCGGGACGACTCCGCCCCTGACGTGGTCGTCGGGCCGCGCGCTATAGAAGGAGACTGGCCGCGTCGGGGCGCTGCTCGTGACGGATCCCAGAAGGCCATAGGCGAACTCGCAATTGCCCTCAGCCGGCGTCCAGCCGCTGCCGGCGAAGTGCGCCGCGGCCGGCACGTCGAACGTCACGTGCCTCGCCGGGCTCCACCCGTTGATGGACGGATCGTGCGGCTCCGAGTGGCTGTCCTGGTACGACATCCCGAGGATGTACGTCCCCGCCAGCGCGAACGTCGTGGAGGAGCCGTTGACCGTGTAGGGCTCGGACGGCAGGTTCGCGGAATCGGGCGGGAAGTCATCGGGGTCGGCCGACTGGCAGAACGAGGCGGAGCCATCCGGCTTGCGCCACGCGTAGTCGGCTCCGGTGATCGCGGAGCTCGAGGGCGTGTCGCTCGTCTTCACATTGAGGGTCCAGTGGCCCTGGCGCGTCCCCTCTGACACCCAGTCCTTCTTCGTCACGGTCTCTATCCGGAGGGGCGACCAGTAGAAGTCCGCCGCGTCCGCGGGCCCCACCGGCTGGGGCTCGTCGGTTGCGGTGGCTCCCTTGTAGTAGAGCCCCGGCTGCACCGTGGTGCCGCTCCCGTCCACCGGGGTGTCGTCCGGCCCGACGTGAGACGAGTCCTCGAACTCGAGCTGGCTTCCCGGCAGCGGGTAGAGCAGGAACACCACGTCCGTCTCCTGCGTGTCCCACGACCCAGCCGAGTTGACCTCGAGCCCGTCCCGCAACAGCATCCGCCAGTCGAAGCTCGACCAAGCGGTGGCCACTGACACGAAGATCGGATCCTGAGCCGGCTCCACGGCAGGATCCTGGCCGTTGGTGTTGGTCACGTGCACAGCCAGGACGGTCAGGTTCTTCATCTCGAACTCAGCCGGGCCGGCGCTCTGGTTGTTCCCGCCACCCATGTAGATGGTGCAACTGACGGTCCAGATGCCGTTGCGGTAGGAGTTGGTGCACATGGGGTACGTGAAGAAGTACCGCACACTGCCCGCGTAGCCCGATATGCCGCCACCCCCGAAAGGGCTCTGCCCGGGTGGCGTTATCGTGAAGCTCGCGCCGGTCGATCCCCCCGGGGCCACGACGGCGAACTGGATCGGACCGCTGATCGGCTCACTCGCGGTCACGGGGTTGCCGTTCCACCACCGCAAGGCCAGGATCTCAGTGGCACTCGCCGGGGTCGCCAATGCCCACGCGGCCAAGAGCACACTCACGCACCAACACAAACCCCTGTTCTGGGGGGGGCCACACAATCGAAAGCAGTTCATGTTCGAGTCACACTCCATTCCACATCCGAGAATGAACTGCGCTCTAGGGAGCGGCACTGCCCCGACCAACCACCTCCTCCCGTACCGCCCCGAGACTCTCGTCGGCGCCGCCGAGGTGAGGCAGCACCAGACCTATCGTACACCATTGGAGACCCGACCGGCGCGCCTTGTTTCGCGCAGGGACCCCTTCGACAGGCTCAGGACATGGTTCGTCAAGGCCCTTCGTCACGGCCCTTCGGGCCGGCTCAGGCCCGGCTCAGGGCGACCGGTCCCTCGGTACGGGCTACGCCTTACTCGGGATGAGCGGGAGTGCCTAGAACGCCTCCCCCGTCAGCCGCCGCAACGCACCGGTCGCCCAGACGACCCAGGGCGAGAAGGGGAAGTCGTCTAGGATGCGCTGGAGCGCGTACACAGCTCGCTCCTTGTCCCTGCCCTCCATCGCCAGCGTCGCCGTGCGTATGAGCGCCTGCTCCAGGATGCGCTCCGGCACCTTGTCGGCGGTGGCCAAGTGCCAGTAGATCTCGCGTGCCTCCTGCGGCCTGCCGATGCGCTCGTACGCGCTCGCCACCGGGGCCGCCAGGTCCGGAGCGAGCTCGGCAAGTGTGTGCCCGCCCGAGCGGAACGAGTAGTACGCGGCGCGCGCCCGCTCATCGTCCCCTGCTTGCAGCAGCAGGCGGATCGCGTTCGCGTACTGCGACGCCGCCTCGGCGAACGTTCTGTCATCCGCGTCAAGCAGCGTTCCGAGCCTCAGCCGCGCCTCCGCGTCACCGGGGTCCCGCCGCACCAGGTCCCGCAGTAGCACAGCGCGGTCGACGCGCTGTGACTCGTCGTGCACCGGGCGCTCGACCAGGTACTCTCGGCGGGCCTGCCGCAGTACCCCGTGGAGCATTCCCACCGCCGCCCCGAAAAGGAAGCCGCCGGTGTGTGCCCAGTGTGCCACGCCGCCCGACATGCGATAGGCGAAGGTCTGCAGGATACCCGCTCTTATGTCGAAGCCGATGTACGTGGCCAGGAACACGACCGCCGGCAGCCGGACGCCGGGAACCACCAGCACAACGGTGTTCACCGGCGTCGAGTAGAACCGCACGGCGAACATCCCCAGGACGCTCATGACCGCGCCCGACGCTCCGATCATCACGGCGGTGTCGTTGATGCCGACCGCCGCTCTGATAGCCGCGTGGGCCAGACCCGAGGCCACGCCGCCCAGCACGTAGTAGCCCCCGTACCTTACCGGCCCCATCGCGTCCTCAAGCTGCGGCCCGAACACGAGCAGCGCCCACATGTTCCCGATCACGTGCAGGTGGAGGAACTGGCCCGGGTCGTGGATCCACATCATGGTGAGTATGGTGTAGAACCGGTCCAGCCGGTTACCCGAGAAGCCCCACCTGTGCGCATAGTCGCTGAACTGCTCGGGGGTGAGGGTGAGAGTGTAGACGTAGACGAGCGCGTTGAGGACGATGATCGCTGTCGTCACCCACGGGAAGCTCCGCGCGCGGCGGACTGTGCCGTACGGGATGAGCACGTATCACCCATCCTCCGCCGAGTCGCCGAACAAGGTGGGCTGCTCGGCGGCCTCGGGCGCCTTCAGCTTGAAGTGCCGATAGGCGGCGACGGACGCTCTGCGACCGGCGGGGGTCCGGAGGACGAAGCCTATCTTGAGCAGGTACGGCTCCACGACATCGACGAGCGTGTCCGTCTCCTCATTGAGGGTCGCCGCCATGGCCTCGATCCCCACCGGTCCGCCCTTGTAGTAGTCGATGATGGCGCGCAGGAAACGCCGGTCGAGGTCATCCAGGCCCTGGGCATCGACCCCCTGCATCCTCAAGGCCGCGTCGGCCACCTTCTTGTCTATCGCGCCCTCGGCCTTGACGCTCGCGTAGTCGCGGACCCTGCGAAGCAGACGGTTGGCGATTCTTGGAGTCCCGCGACTCCGCGCCGCTATCTCCTGGGCCCCCTCCGCCGTTACCGGCACCTCCAGCAGGCGCGCCGAGCGCGTGACGATCTCGCACAGCTCCTCCGAGGTGTAGAAGTCAAAGTGCATCGGGATGCCGAAGCGCGTCCTCAGCGGCGCGGTCAGCAATCCGCTCCGCGTGGTCGCGCCGACCAGCGTGAACGGCCGAAGAGGGAGCTGAATCGTGCGCGCGTGTGGCCCCTTGTCGAGGACGATGTCGATCCGGTAATCCTCCATGGCCGAGTAGAGCTTCTCCTCGACGGTGCGAGGCAGCCTGTGTATCTCGTCGATGAAGAGGATCTCGCCCTGGTCCAGATTCGACAGCAGACCGACCAGATCGCCGGCACGCTCGATGCCGGGCCCCGATGTCACGGTTATCGAGGTGCCCATCTCTTCAGCGATGATATGCGCCAGGGAGGTCTTCCCGAGCCCGGGCGGGCCGGACAGCAGGACATGCTCGAGCGGTTCGCCGCGCGCCTGAGTAGCGCGAAGCGCGATCTCGAGGTTGGCGCGCAGGGCAGCCTGCCCGATGAACTCACGGAGACGTCGCGGCCGCAACGCGATAGACACGTCTTCATCCTCGGGTCGCCCCGCGGGCCCGACAACGCGATCCGTGACCGTTCCCCGGCCTGGCTCTTCGGATGAGGGCTCTTCCATCACGGAGTGAGTATACACCCGAGGCGGACCCGACCCCTGCGGGCCGTGCGCCGGGCTGCCGTCCGCTACACACCCGCGCCCATGACGTCCGCGTGCACGCGATTGCGTCCGGCCTGCTTGGCCTTGTACAACGCGGCGTCAGCGGCGGCGACCAGGGCCTCCGGTGCCACCCCCGCCATCGGCCGCGTGGTGGCCACGCCGACGCTGACAGTCACGACGCCCGGATGCCTCTGGCGCTCGACACGCGCGTTCACGACGGCTTCGCGAAACCGCTCCGCGGCGGCGACGGCGTCATCGTGCCCGACGTCCGCCATTATCACCGTGAACTCCTCGCCGCCCCACCGTGACGGCATCTCGCTTGCCCGGGCGAAGCAGCCGGCCATGACCGCGCCGACCTTCTTGAGACACTCATCGCCCGCCAGGTGGCCGTGGTGGTCATTGTAGGGCTTGAAGTGGTCGAGGTCGGCCATGAGGAGTGACAGGCTCCGACCCGTCCGCGCCGCGCGGCGCCACTCCGCGTTCAGCCGCTCCTCAAACGCCCGCCTGTTCGGCATCCCCGTGAGGCCGTCGCTTGTTGACAGCGTGCGGAGGAGCTCCTGCGCGGTCTTGTGCTCGGTGATGTCAGTGTAGACTTGCACGACGCACGGGTGGCCAAGTAGCCGAACGGGTACGGCCGTCTCCAGAACGGCTGCGCGGTGTCCGTCCGCGCAAGCCAGCTCCCTCTCCGACGAGCCTGACGGCTGTGTCCGCTCATCGTCGGGCATGCCCTCGCGCGTGGATGGAGTCCGGACGAAGGTCGCGGGCTTGCCGACCAGCGCGGCCTTATCGAGCCCGAGCCACCCCATGATCACGGTGTTAACATCCCGCACCGCCCGGGACTCCTCATCGACGATGACGATGCCCGCGGGAAGCGCGTCCAACAGGTCGCGGACATACCGCTCGCTCTCCCGCAGCTTGTCCTCCGCGCGCCGGCGCTCGGTGATATCCATAAAGACGGCGACACCCGCGATCACCTGCCCGTTACGATCGCGCACCGGAGCGGCATTGGCCAGGATCCACCGGGACTGGCGCTCATCGTCGTCGTTCCGGAGCACCATCTCAATACCTCGGACGGTCTCGCCGTGGAGCACAGCCCTCGCGAGTGGGAGCTCATCGGAAGCGAAGGGCGTCCCGTCCTGGCGAAACAGCGACCGACCCCTGGCCGCGTACGCGTCCTCGGTCCGACCATGGTTGTCCTGGGACAGCCCAAAGACGGCGAGCGCGACTGGATTGGCCGTCCTGATGCGCACGTCGGGGGCGTCAGCCACGATGATGCCGGCCGGCGACTGCTCGATCGCGGCCGTGAGCAGCGCCTGCGCCGCCGCCAGGTCCGCCGTGCGCTCGTCAACCTTCTGCTCGAGTGCCCGGTACGACTCCTCGACCCTGTCGGCCATCGAGTTGAAAAGCCCGGCCAGTCGCCCCAGCTCGTCAGTCGAGCGGAGCTGCACGCGATGCGAGAAGTCGCCCTCCGCGATGCGCGAAGCACCTTCCTGCAGTCGTACGATGGGGGCGGTGATCCGGGCTCCAAGCCACAAGCCCAGCCCGGCGACCAAGGGGAACGCCACCGCGAAGACGCCGGCGGCGGTCCACAGGAACCGCCTCTGACGGGCCACCACCCAGTCGGCTGGCAGATCGATGCCAACGTACCCATCTATGCCGCCGTCCGACCGCCGGATGGGCGCGAACCCGCTGAGCCACGTGCCCCACCTGTCGGTGTAGAAGCCATCTTCGACCGCCGGCTCCTGCAGTCCGAACAGGTGCGATCGCATCCAGGCGTCCGCTTCGGGGTACTCCTCCCCGAGGCCCGCAGGCTCCCCGGGGTCCGTGTCCACCACGAACGTGAAGCTGCCGTCCGCGGCAGCCCGCATCGTGTAGACGTTGCGGGCCGCATCGCCCTTGGCATCGCGGACGTTGGCCAGATAGTGGTACGCCTCTTGGTACGCGGGGGTGTCCCGGTCCTCGGGCCCGTGAATGGCCGCGTGCGCGTCCCCGTCGAGGTTCGCGGCAGCGACTGACACCACGGCCAGAAGCCGACTGTCTATCACCTGGCGCGTAAGCCAACGGAAAGAGAGGAAGAGGACCAGCGTCAGAAGGCCGCAGGTGAACACCGACAGCGCAGCAAAGATCAGTCCCATCTTCGCCCTGATGCGGATGGATAGCGCGCGCCGCACGCGGGTCACAACCGCCTTCCATGCGTCCGCCACACTGCCCGGCACCCAAGCTCTCAAAGCGCATTCCAGCGAAGCAGTTATCGTTTTCGCGGACTTGGGCAACGGTCCTGCCGCCCCCTGACGGCAACTCGGTGAACCCGGGCATCCGACCGGGAGTTCAAAGAAGGCCATTCCCGGGGCCGCCAGTATAAGACCTTCAGGTTCGCACCTCTGGCACCTAGGAACGGAGCGGAGTTGTAAGGCAGTGCCTTCCATCGCCGGTGCAAGTGGCCAGAAGATTGACAGAGCCGCCATCGACGAGCGCGTCGCTGAGGTCCGGGAGCGCATCGGCGTTGCGCGGAGGAGAGCCGGTCGCGGCGATGATACGGTTGCCCTGGTGGCGGTGACGAAGGGCCGCACTGTCGCTGAGGTCGAGGCCGTTATCGAGGCCGCAGTCGCCGACATCGGGGAAAACACGGTCCAGGAGGCGGGGCCGAAGGCTGAGGCCGTCGGGCCGGGCCGATGCCGGTGGCACTTCCTCGGTCACCTTCAGCGCAACAAGGTGGCCGCCGCGCTCCGGTTCGCGGATATGGTCCAGTCGGTCGACAGCACTCGACTCGCGGAGGAACTCTCGCGGCGGGCCGAGCAGCAGGGCCGGCTGGTCCCGTGTCTCATCGAAGTGAACGTGTCGGGCGAGGAGACCAAGTACGGCGTGTCTCCGGAGGAGCTCCCGGAGCTCGCCCAGCGGGTCACGGGTCTTCCCGGGCTAGGCCTGCAGGGCCTGATGACAGTGGCGCCCTGGGGCGACTTGGACAGCGCGAGGTCCGTGTTTGCCGGGCTCAGAGTACTCGGGGAGCATCTAGTGTCGCGAGGGCTGCCTGTGCGGCACCTGTCAATGGGCATGTCCGACGACTACGAGGTCGCGGTTGAGGAAGGCAGCACCATGGTCCGGATCGGTACGGCCATCTTCGGCACCAGGAAGCACTAGACGCCGAGAGGCCCCGGTCCCATGTGAGGGTGTGATCGCGATGGCAGTCATACACAGCATCATGCGGTATTTCGGATGGATCCCGGCCCGGGTGGTTGAGCAGCACGCCAACCTCCGCCGGCCCGACGGGGAGTTCTACGGCGAAGACAGGCTCAGCTTCCGACGGCCCATGGACTTCGACGATGTGGAGAGCATCGCGGACCTCCTGAACGAAGAGCAGCCCGTCGTCGTGAACCTGGAGCTTGCCGGGCCGGAGGACAAACGGCGGATCGTCGACTTCCTGTGCGGCGTGATCTACGCCCAGCACGGCGAGGTCTGCCGGGTCGCCGAAACGGTCTTCGTGTTCACGCCGAACCGGATCAACATCGACGCGCCCGACGCCGAACTCGCGAAGCGGGCGGCTGGTCCGTACGCCGCCCAGCCGCGTATGGCCCGCGCGCAAGCGGGCTGACGCCGGCTGCCGCAGTGCGAGCTGCCGCGCGCCGCGTCCTGATCGGCGGGAGGATCGCCGTTGAGACTGACCTCGGTCGACATCCACTCCAGGGAGTTCGTCCGTTGCTTCCGCGGCTATTCGGGGCGAGAGGTGGAAGCCTTCCGGCAAGAGGTCGCCGACAACTTCGAGGAGCTGCAGATCGAGGCGGCGTCGGCACGCGATGAGGTCGCCCGGATGCGGGACGACCTGGAGCGGTACCGGGCGCTCGAGCGGAGCATGAACGAGTCGCTGATGCTCGCCCAGCGCAGCGCCGACGAAGTGAAGGCGAACGCGCACAAGGAGGCTGAGCTGATCGTCGGCAACGCCGAGCAACAGGCCAGGGAGGTGCTGCAGCAGGCTCGGGCGGAGCGTGCCGTCCTTGAGCGCGGCATCGCGGAGCTGCGGCAGGCGCGGGCCCAGTGTATCGATGAGTTCGGTGCGCTGATCGCGGCCGTATCGCAACGGCTGGAGGGCTTCAGGACCAAGATCGAGGAGGCCCAGCAGGCAACCGCGCCGGATCGCGGCCTAGAGCGTGAGGCGATCCCCTCCTGGCTGAGCGAGGACGGGGGACAAGCCGCAGCCAGGCGCTAGACTGCGGCGCTGTCGGAGGCGCTCAGCGCCCCGGCGCCGCGTGCGTGACCGGGCCGGGCGCACGTACGGATGAGTCCGCGGGCGCGACATGCCGACGCAGAAGCCGCAGGGCTCCCAGCAGCGCGCGCAGGTCACGCCATGCCGTCTCCGCGGACGTGAAGTACCCCACCAGCACGAAGGCGAGCATGGCTACCGTCACGGACAGTCGAAGCCACTCTGACATCTCACTCCCCCCCATCCCGCAAGCCCGTGCTGATTCTGTTATGCCTGTGGACGAGCGGAACCAAACTGTGGTTGCGCCCGCAGTTTGACCCGAGCGGGTGACGTGTTTGCGCGTCGCTCGCAGGACCGCAGAGCTGGCGGGCGGAACGCCGGCTCATGACCGATGGAGAGAGCGCCGGTGAGGACACGCCCGAGAGCATCAGGGCCAAGCGCCAGCAGGCCGAGGGGAAGCTCAGGCGTCACCTGCGGGCTATGCGCGCCGACGGCAAGCGTCTGCGACGGCTCGAGGCGCGGCTCGACCGGCAGATCGCAGGGCCGCCGACGATCGCTGAGCTGCTGGAGGCGCTTGCCAGACGGATCCGCCGCTCTGCGGGAGGCTCAAACGACACTCGACCCGAATAGGCCGGGCCGCCGGCACGGCCGAGAGGTCCATCGACGATCCCGGGGCCGGCGCATGCCTGCTCCGCCTTACGCGGGCGCGGTGGCATCTGCCGCGGGCATGACTGAAGGCTTGTGCTATGCAGTCACCGGCCTACAATGTGAATGCGGTCTGGCAGGCATACGTGGCCGACGTCGAGCACCTGCGCGACGCTCACGAGCGAGCCGGAGACAGCGCGCCCGGACTCGCCGGTGCGCTGTCGCGAGCGGCGCTCGTGTTCCTGGGCACGGCATTCCAGGCGTTCGTGCAGGCCCTGGCCGACGAAGCGTTCCTTGTGTTCAACAGTGAGATAACAGGTGAGCTCGGCCCACGGCAGGAGTTGTTCGAGGCGCGGATGGCGGAACCGGGCAACATGCACTGGGAGCGGGTTGCGTGTCTGCTTGGGATCGCGGTCGGCGCCGAGCGCAGCGAGCCCTGGGATCCTTGGTCCGGAGTGCACGCGGGCGGTCGGGCAGACGGTGCGGTGCACACTGAGCTGACCGTCTACTGGGACAAGATGCGTAACCCTATCATGCACGCGGACGACCGGCGGAGCCGCATCACGCCCGGTGCTGACGCTATCGGGTACTAGCTGGGCTTCTTCCAGGACATGGTCGACCACCTCGAATCCAGCGTGCTCGACAGAGTGCGCAAGTTCATCGGCTCAGAAGACGTGTGGTGTCGTCACACCGGCGACGGCGATGGCGATGAAGCCACCGGTTAGGGAGGTGTAGAATGGCCCGACCAGGTGACAGGCCGGCGCGGTCCGGTGTACTACTGTACACAGACCTGCAACGCGTGTTGATGAACTGGGACATCGGGGAAATACCGAGCAAGGTTGTGCTGGCACTGGAGCGCGATCTCGACACCCTCGCTCGACGTGACCAAGCGGTGGGCGTACCCTCAGACAAGCTCGTCGATCGCCTGTGGGAGGATCTGGTCGAGGGAGACCCCGCTATGGCCAGGGATGAAGAGGACGTCGTGCACGCGACGCGACTCGCGTACGCCGGAGTGGCCATCGACAGTATCGTCCGTCTGTGGGCGCTCGGCGATCCGTGGTGGGCCCGGGTGCGTGCCCTCGTCGACAACTACGCTGCCACCGTCGCATGACCACTTCCGCCGATACGACGAAGCGAATGCCCGGAGCGGCCGCCATCGTAGGCGAGTGCGTTCTTGGCGCCATCCTCATCGTCACCCTCATCGCCCGCGGCCCACGCCCGGAGCTGGCCTTCTGGCCGCTCGCGATCGCGCTGTCTCTTGCCGCGTGCGGGCCGCCGCTTCTTCTCCCCGATCGATCGGAAGCCGCGACCGTGAGTCGACTGGCAACCGCGACCGCAGTGGCGCTCCTGCTGCAGCTTCGGGAACCGATCATGGTGCCGGGGTTGTCGATGATGTCTCCGCGTGGGGAGTCCCTCCGCCTGTCGGTTCATGCGCTTCTCGTGGTGCCGCTCGCAGCGCTGGCTCTGTGGTCGCGGCCGCGCGACGAGGCTGCGGCGACGCAGCGCCGGGCCCTCGCATGGGGGATGGGCGGGCTCCTCATCTTCAGCGTCGTCTGCTTCGCGCTCATGGACCGGGGCCTGCGCGCGATGCCCGACCGGGAGGGCATGTTCTACGCGGAGACGGCCTACGCGCTGTCCGGGATCGCCATGTTCACCATCGTCTTGGCGTACCTGCTGACGGTTGAGAACCGGTGGCGACTGCTGCGCCTGGCCGCTGCGTCCTCTGCAGCACTCGCGGTGTGGGGCCTGCTCCCGGCGGGGGTGGGCGCATGAACGCTCAGCTCCCCGGGGAGCTCCGCCGGCCTCTTGAGTATGGCATCCTCGCGGTCATCGTCGCGATGCCCACGCAGGTCGGGATCCCGCTCCTTAAGCTGGAGCGCGCCACAGTCACCCTGACGGCGGCCGACGTCCTCGTGTGGCTGCTTGCGGCTCTCGCGTTCCTGTGGTGGCTCCCGGGTCGCGGCCGTTCCTCGCTGCGGTGGCCGCCGGTCCATCTGTGGCTCCTCTCGGTCGCCGCGATCCTGAGCGCGGCCGCATGGACGGACCCCGGGCTCGGCAAGAAGGAGGTGCTCTCGGCGGCCAAGGAGGTGTTCCAGTGGCTGGGCTTCTGCGTAGCGGCGCCGGTGGTCCTCCTGAACGGGCTCGCCACCGCTGAGTCCAGGCGCAGGGCTCTGACCGCCTGGGCGGTCGTCACCGCGGCCACCGTGCTGATAGGAATCGTGCAGGCCGTCGCGCAGGTGCAAGGTGTCGCGCCCTCGTGGATGGCCGCTACACGGCACTTCGAGACAGAGCCGCTGCCGGTCGATCCGGCGAGTGTGGTGGGGCTGTTCGGGTCGCGAACCGTCTACGGAGTCTACCTGTGCCTGTCACTGCCGGTGATGATGGGGCTGATGCTAGTGGCGCGGGGCACGTGGCTCCGCCTCGGGCTGGCGCTGCTGCTCATCGTGGGCGTGGCCTCGATCACCCTCGAGGGCGCGTTCCTGGCCGTTCTGCTGGGCCTGTGCACTGTGGGGGCTCTGGCCTACACCACAAGGCCCGCGAGGACGGTCGGCGTCGTGACCGCGCTTGCGGTGTGCGCCGGTGGCTTGCTGATCGGGCCGTTCAGGCACGAGAAGCTCGCGTGGCATCTGATGTCCGAAAGGCTTGTTGCGGCGGAGGACATGGCGCTCGAGGACCAAGGACCGTCCCCTGCCCCGGCGGATGAGGATCTGCCCTGGGTTCCCGGCGAGGGGCCTGAGTCGGTGGCCATAGGCGACGAAGGTCTGAAGGAGGCCCCCGCCGACGAGGACCTCCCGTGGGTCCCGGGTGAGGGCCCGGAGAGCCAAGAGGCGGCGCCTTCCGCCCGCGCCTCCGCTCCCGCCGCGCCGCTTCGCTACGTGCCCGAACCGGTGATCGCGAAGCGGTACGCCGAATGGGGAGCCGCAGTACAGATGCTCGGCTCCCGCACCTGGCCGGTAGCTTCGATCGGAGCGGGCCCCGGGCAGTACCAGGAGGCCATCGGCGGCTGTTACCTGAGCCTCCCGAAGCAGGGCAAGCTGGAGCCGGACTTCCAGAACGGGTACCTTGTTGTGCTGTGCGAGCTGGGCTTGCCCGGCCTGTTCGCGCTGGTGCTTTACTTCACGGGCACACTCCGGGCCGCACGCAGCGCGCTGGCCGATGCGAGCGAGCGCGACCGCGGGCTCCTCGCCGGCCTCGTGGGAGCCTTGGCCGCGGCGCTCGTTGTGAACTTCACGGGGTGCCCCATCGTCCGAGGAACTAGCGTAACTCTGGCTCTAGTGGCCTGTCTGATACTAGCGCTGGCAAGAAGCTCTAGGAGGTAGGATGGATGTTGCGTCTTCCGTTCAGGGCCGCGCTCGCGGGCGCGGTGATTGCGGCCTTGGCCGCCGCGCCGGCCGTCCTCTTGGCATCCATGAACCGGATCGATATCGAGCCGGAGAAGGGCGCGTTCAAGGATCCCGTTCAGGCGTACAAGTCGCAGCTCTGCTCTGGTGGCAAGTGCATCGGCACCGATGACAAGATCGCGCCGGAGGGCGAGGAGTGCGGCGGCTACTGCAAGATCACGTTCAACGTGGCCACGAGCGGCAACTACGTGTTCTGGGGTCGCGCCAAGTGGAAGGATGACTGCGGCGACAGCTTCTACATCAAGGTCGATTCCGGCAGCAAGCAGGTCTTCGGCGAGCAGGGCCGTGAGGGCAAGTGGGAGTGGTTCAAGGGCCCGAAGTTCAACCTCTCCGCCGGCGACCACACGCTGTACATCTACGGCCGTGAGGACGGCGCCTTCCTCGACAAGGTCATCTTCCTCGACGCGGCAAGCCAGTACACCCCGCAGGGCAAGAGCGGGTAGCGCCCGCACTGCGCAACGCGATGTGCCCGGGACGCGCCTCGGCGCGCCCCTTCCGGCCTCTACCGCGTTCAGGAGGCTCACGCATGAATCACCACCTCCGCACTCGCGCGCTCGCCATGGGAGCGCTGCTGCTCGTTCTGGTCCCCACGGTCGCGAGGGCCCAAGACCAGCCGCCGGCGCTCGACGGAGTCACCTGGCTGGAGGGCGAGGGTGGTGATCGCTTCGACGTTATCGTTACCGGCGTCTCGGGCGGCACCGCGCCCACGAGCGTGGTGATGAACGCCCGCGATGCCGACAACTACCTCGAGATCACGATCTCACCCGACTCGCTGAAGCTAGATCGCGTGTTCACCGGCAATCGGACCACCCTTGGCGAGGCCAAGCTCGCGGCCCCGCTGTCGGACGAGCTGTCGATCGAGTGGCGCTACGACCGGGTGCGCGTGATCGCCGACCAAACGCTCGCGATAGAGACCTTCGAGCACGGCCTCGTGACGGGCAGGTCGGGCTACCGCGGCGGCATAGGCGGGGCCGAGGTGATCCTGCAGCCGGTTGACACCGTGTACTTCGCGGACGACTTCGGACGGCTCCAGGCCAACATGGGCGACTGGGTGGGCGAGTCGGGCGCATGGGCGAACGTCCAGTCACAGGGGCAGGCCGCCGACTCCGCCAACCCGTTCGCGTTCGAGGGTAGGGCGGCGCAGGCTGACAGACTGCTGGCTCCGCCTTCCCAGCCGGGGCAGCCGTCCCTTCCGGTACCCGCGCCCCCGGGCTCTTACGCGCTGGCGACCACCGGCGCGCGGTTCTGGAGCGACTACTGGGTTGACTCCGCAATCCGGTCCGAGGGCGCGACCGCGATCGGGCTTGCCGGGTACTGCGACACGCAGTCGGGCAGCGGCGGGCCAGCGCACTTCATCGCCGCGCGCTGGACGGGCCAGACCAACCTGAGCGAAGACGGTGACAAGCTTCAACTGATCGCGGTTCGCGGCGGTGAGCGTACCGTTCTCGCCGAGACGCCGGGCGGTTTCGCGCCCGAGCAGTGGTACCGCATGAAGCTCGCGTTCTCCGGCCGTGCGGTCGCCGTCTCGATCGACGGCGAAGAGGTACTCCGCACTGAGAACACGTCGGGGCTGGCGAAGGGCCGCATCGGCCTCTACGGCGAGGGGACAGGCGGTGCGCGGTTCGACGACACCAGCGCCGGGCCGTGCGACCCGGGAGCGGCCCGGTTCCCGACGGACCTGACCCGGTGGCGCACGAGCCCGGACATCGGACCTTCGCCGGACGGGCGCGGCGCGGGGTCTATAACCGGCAAGGGCGGCATCGCGGTGCTGCCCGAGGCATTCGGCAATGTCCGTCTGAACGTGAAGCTGGCCGCCGCCGGCGACTACGGCGAAGTCCTGTTCGGCTATCGAGGCGAGCAAGGCCACTGGGCCCTCCAGTGGCGAGGTGGAACCGGTGGGCGGCTCTGCGTCGTCCGCCGCTCGGCTGGCAGCGAGGAAGTGCTCGCGACCACGCCGCGCCAGCTCGCGCCCGACGCAGGCGCCGAACTGGAGCTGCTTGCCCTCGACGACTACATCAGGGTGCGGCTCAACGGAGAGACGGTCATTGAGACGGCCGACACCCACCGCCTGCCGCTGACAGAGGAAGAGATGGAGGCGCTCGCGCAAGGCGCGCCTCGTCCCGACGGAGCGGTGGGCGTGCGCTTCGGCCCGGGCAAGTCGCCGGTCGTCTCCTCGGTGGCTATCGCGCTGCCGCAGCGCCCCAAGGCCGCGGTCATCACTGAGCAGTTCACGCGCGAGACAGGAACGATGGCGGAGTGGGCCACAGTGGCCGGAGCGTGGACGGACCCGGCCGTCTCGGGCCTAGGCGCGCCCTACTGGTGGAACAAGGGCGACCTGTACGGCGACACGGAGGTCCGGGTCACCCTCGCCGGCGGCAGCGGTACCGCGTCAGTCGTCATTGGTGCGACGGACTACGACGCGACCACGGGCTATATGTTCAAGATGACGCCCTCGGGCTCCGATCTGAAGGTCGAGCTACTGAGGCGCGGAGGGCCCCTCGGCGAAGCCACGGCGACGAACGCGACGCTGCCCCGTGAGCTGTCGTTCCAGCGCCGTGGAACTCTCCTCACGGCCTGCCGCGGCCGCGACGTCTTCCTGAAGGTCAACGACCCGGACCCGCTGTTGGGTACGAAGGCGGGGCTTCTCGGCGAAGGCGTCAGCATCGACTACAACGGAGCCTACGCGTTCGGCATGTCGCAGGAGGACTACACATTCAGCAACGCCCCCACGGACTGGATCGAGGAGACGGGCACGTGGGAGCTGTCCAGCCGCTGGACCTGCTCCCCGCAGTGGTCCTGGTGGTCAGGGCGCAGCGAAGAGGGCGCTCTGATGTGGTCGAAGCCCGGCTTCGCCTCGGACGTGACGGTCGAGCTGTACGCGGCCATGAAAATGGGCCTCGCGGACCCGTCGGGCCGCCAGTACAAGCACCCCGACAACATCAACCTTGTCCTGTGCGGGGACGGCACCGGGATCGCGTCAGGCTACAGCTTCATCGTCGGGGGCGCGGCCGCGTCCAAGACGCAGATCTGGAAGGGCGCCAAGCTCCTCGCTGAGACCGACGACCCGAAGGCGATGCTGCCCCGGCTCGCCAACGGCATGCCGAACATGAACGAGTTCCACCGGAAGTGGTGGCAGGTGCGCGCCGAGAAGCAGGGCGGCCGCCTAAGGCTCTATCTCGACAACCGCCTGGCACTCGAGGCGGCTGACGATTCGCCCCTCCACGGAGGGCACGTCGGCGTATGGACCTGGGACAACGGCATCATGATCGCCCGGGCGAAGGTCTACGGCGAGTGTACGGGCGACGTGCAGCTGCCACGGGTGAGCCACGACTACGCGGTGGCGGCGAACGAGCCGCCGCCGTCGCCGCCGTCCCCGGTCGTTCAGTCCGCCACTCACCCGGCCATCATCCAGGACTTCGAGAACGGCCGCGGCGAGTTCGCGACCTTCTACCGCGAAGCGCCCACGGGGCCCGCCACGGAGAAGCACGGAGGCGCGGAGCAGGCTGCGGTGCTTGTTCTCGACACCGAGAACGCTCGCGACGGAGGCGGGTGCCTGAAGCTGGTCAATGAGAGGCCGGGCGGCGACTTCGGCGCCTACGCCATCGTCACCGACTACCAGCCTCGCACGTTCGGATGGCTCAGCTTCGACTACCGCGTCGGCCCGGATGTGAAAGTCGACGTCGTGCTTCGCGGCGGGCTGGGCACCTACCTGATCACATTCACCGGCTCCGGCGCCGCGCCCGCCGGTCTGACGTGGCTCGGGCGCATCCCCGACGTGGTGGCCGACGGCAAGTGGCACACGGCGCAGTTCGACATCCGTGCCCACATGTACGACCTCGGCCTCGACACAACTGACACGATAACCGAGACCCTTATCGGCAACTTCTCTCGCGACAAGATGCTGGGGATGGGTGTGACCGGCAACCCGAAGGGCGCCACCTGGTGGGTCGACAACTTCGGTGTCTACAGCGCCGGGCCGGCCCAGGGGCAGTTCCAGTGGGCGGCCATACAGGGAGCGGCGAGCTATGCGTGCGCCGCGGTAGCCGAACCGACGGACGATCCCGGCACCGCGGCCGTTACGACCGCGCAGCCGACCGTCAGCCTGGCGGGGCTGCTGTCGGGGCGCTGGTACCTGCAGGTTACCGCGCTCGACGGTGACGGCCAGCCCATCATCCGGTTCGCTCACCCATTCGTGACCGTCGACGGCGTGCCGGCGGTCGCGTCCACACCGCCGGCCGGGACGGACGTGCCGGGCGGCTGGGTGGGCCTCGAGGTCGACAACGCGGGTCCGGGGCTGCTCCCCGACAGCATCATGGTGCACATCGCGGACCGCGACCTCAAGCTCGACAGCGCCGGGGTGAGGCTGGACGCCGTCCGGAACCGCGTGATGGTCGACCTCGACAGGTACGTTCCGCCGAGCGAGGACGACGTCAGCGTGCAGTTGGCGCTCGCGGCCGGAAGCACGTACGCGGGGCAACCTGTCACTGGCGGCCCGTTCACTTTCGCGGTGCGCCGCAAGCTGGACGTTACCCCGCCGCCGGTGCCTCGCATCGTCGAGACCGGCGAGTACCTGATCGACAACGACTTCGAGGACGGCGTGGGACAGTGGACCCCGGCCGGCACCATCGCGAGGGGCGCGGCCGCCCTCAGCATCGATGACACGACGAGCGCCGGGGGGGCCTCGTCGCTGAGGCTCACGAAGGTGTCGGAGACGGGGCCCTTCAGCGCCGTGGCCGTCGCTGAGCCCTTCGATGCCGGACGGCACAGGCTGCTGTCGTTCGACTACAAGATGGCGCCCTGGGTGCGGACCGACATGGTCATCGAGACAGCGGCCGACGGCAAGCGTCGGCTCCTGAAGATGACCGACAACGACCAGGACGGCGGGATGTCAACCCTCGGCCAGCTCCCGATCACCGCCGACAACGCCTGGCACCATGTCGACATCGATCTGATGGACTGGCTGACCAATGCCGACCCGTTGCTCGGCGACTACCGTATAGCGAGCATCGTGTTTCGCGGCGGCGGCT
>Ga0315282_10006009_pt1 | contig 20464 bp, 23 predicted proteins | sample YL17G07_20_MG_FD_203693 | JGI IMG/M metagenome (GOLD analysis project Ga0315282, IMG submission 203693) | Sediment microbial communities from Yellowstone Lake, YNP, Wyoming, USA - YL17G07_20 | ecosystem: Environmental > Aquatic > Freshwater > Lake > Sediment | place: USA: Wyoming | collected... | reverse complement strand
ATGGTGGCAATCGTACGCGAGCTGATCCCGGGAGCCGACCTCTCGGTCGGGCCGGGCCCCTACTGGGTCACTGCCGAGATGGTGGCGCCGAAGAAAGGGGCTCTGGACATCACACGGGCGAGGACGGTCCTCGGTTATCAGCCGAAATACGACCTGCGGCGGGGCCTGGCGGCGAATATCGACTGGTACCGCCGCGGTCGGCCTCCAACAAAAATCTGAGAAAGGAGACGTCCATGCCAAAAGGCACAAGGCCCAAGGCCAAACTCATGCGAGTCGAGGAGGCGTTCTGGGAGATGCCGCCGGGGCACTTCGAGGCCTTCTCCAAGATGCTGGTGCACCCGTCCAACTCGGACACGCGGTACTTCGACTTCCGGATCTCCAGCTACCAACCCAGGGGCTATGCCGAGGTTCACGTCCATCAGACTGCGGAGAACATCTACTACATCCTGCAGGGTAAGGCAATCGTGGAGCTGGACGGGGAGAAGCATCTGGTGGAGCCCCACATGGTCATCCACATCCCTCCTGGCGTCCGGCACGGGATCTTCAACACTGGATTAGAGGACTTCGTCTTCATCGTAGCGGCCTCGCCGCCATCTGACATGCCCGAGGTCAAGCAGACCGGTGGCCGGAAGGACTGAGCGGCGCCAGCCAGCCTCGGGGGACGGGAGGATCGCCCCTCTGAAATAGAAGTGCTGCCTAGGCTGCGAGGATCCTATGGCTAATGATGTGGTACTACAGCTCGAAAGGATCAGCAAGCAATTCCCGGGGGTCAAGGCCCTGGATGACGTCAACTTTGACCTGCGGCGCGGCGAAGTCCACATGCTGGTCGGGGAAAACGGGGCGGGCAAGTCCACCCTGATCAAGATCCTGGCCGGGGCCCACCGGCAGGACACGGGTCGCATTGTCCTCAACGGCCAGCCAGCCGACATCCACAATCCGGCCCAGGCCCTGGGCCTGGGTGTCAGCGTGATCTACCAGGAGTTCAATCTGGTGCCGTTCATCAGCGTCGCCCAGAACATCTTCCTGGGACGGGAGCCGCGGCACCCCAAGATCCCCGGCCTGATCGACCACGCCCGGATGAACGCCGAGAGCCAGGCGCTCCTCGAGTCCCTGAGCGTGGACATCGATCCCCGCAGCATGGTGCACTACCTGGGGGTGGCACAGCAGCAGATGGTGGAGGTGGCCAAGGCGCTGTCCGTGAACGCCCGGATCGTCGTCATGGATGAGCCGACGTCCGCCCTGACGACCCGCGAGATCGAACAGCTCTTCGCGGCCATCAAGCGCCTCACGGCCCGCGGGGTCAGCGTGATCTACATCTCCCACCGCCTCGAGGAGGTGTTCCAGATCGGGGACCGGGTCACGGTCCTGCGGGACGGGAAATGGATCACCACCATGAACGTGCAGGATGCCACGATGGATGTCATCATCCAGGCCATGGTGGGTCGCACCATCGACCGGATGTTCCCTCGCGACTTCGCGATCGAGAAGGGAGAGGTGGCCCTGACGGTTCGGAACCTCCACCGGCACGGGGTGCTTCAGGACATCAACGTGACGGTTCGCTGCGGGGAGATCGTGGGGCTGGCGGGACTAGTGGGGGCCGGCCGGACCGAGCTGGCCCGGGTGATCTTCGGCGCGGATCCGTACGATGCCGGCGAGGTGACGATCTTCGGGCGGACGGTCCGCGGGTCCCCGGCAGGGTGTGTCGCCATCGGCGTCGGCTTCCTCCCCGAGGACCGGAAACGGGAGGGCCTCGCCCTCATCCTGCCCTTGCGCGAGAACGTCGTGGTGGCGAGCCTGCGCCGCCTCTTTCCGTGGGGGATCATCAAGCGCGCCAAGGAGCATAGCGTCGTGACGGACTTCGTGAAGTCGCTGGACATCGTCACCCCCTCCATCAACCGGATGACCAAGTTCCTGAGTGGTGGGACCCAGCAGAAGGTCGTGCTGGCGAAATGGCTCTGTACCCAGTCCCGGTTCCTGATTTTCGACGAGCCGACCCGGGGGATTGATGTCGGTACCAAGGCCGAGATCCACCATCTCATGAACGAGATGGTGAAGCAAGGGGCGGCGATCCTGATGATCTCGTCGGAGCTTCCCGAGGTCCTCAACATGAGCGACCGGATCTACGTCATGCATAAGGGACGCATCACCAAGGAGCTGAGCCGGGAGGAGGCGACTCCAGAGGCCATCCTCCGGCATGCCATGGGAGTTACGACATGAGCGAGACCGTGTGGCGCGTGTGGGCGCGGCGTGCGGCATTGGCGCCGGGGGCGGTGTACGCGCTCATCGTGCTCAGCCTCGTCTTTGGCGTGTTCACCGCCCAGTTCTTGACCCTGCACAATCTGACCAACGTTGGCATGCAGGGATCTGTCCTGATCATCGTGTCCCTGGGGATGACCCTCATCATTCTCACGGAAGGGATTGACCTTTCGCTGGGGCCGGTCCTAGGGCTTGCCGGCGTGGTCCTGGCCTTGTGCGTCAAGCAACAGATGGGACTCCCGCTGGCGATTCTCCTGGCCATCCTAGCGGGCGCGGCCTTCGGGGCCCTGAACGGAGTCCTGATCACCCGCCTTGGGCTCCCCCCGTTCGTGGTGACGCTGGGCAGCTTCGGCATGGCTCAGGGGCTTGCCCTCGTTCTGACCCAAGGCTCGTCCATTGCCGGATTGGGGCCGGCTGTCCAATACTTCTACGATGGGCGGATTCTCGGGATCCAGGTCCCGATCGTGATGACGGCGATCACGTTCCTGGTGGTGTATATCATCCTGTACCACACGAAGTTCGGGACCTACGTCTTTGCGATCGGGGGTAATCAGGAGGCCCTGAGCCTGGCCGGGGTGCGCACGCGTCTCTACAAGACCGGGGTGTACGTCCTCGGTGGTATCCTGGCCAGCGTCGCCGCCCTGGTCATGACGGCCCGGATGAACGGGGCCCATCCGACCGTCGGTGTGGGATTGGAATTCGACGCCATCGTCTCGGTGATTCTGGGGGGCACCTCCTTCGAGCGTGGCAGGGGGTGGCTCGGAGGGACGATCATCGGGGCCTTGGCCGTCAGCGTGCTGCGCAACGGGCTGAACCTCATCGGTCTCAGCACGTCTTGGCAGGTCACCGCGGTCGGGATGGTGATCATCCTCGCCATCGTTGTGGACGGGCTACGGGGGATCTGACATGTCACAATTCTGGCTAAGTTTGCTCTCGCGCGTAGTCGCGATCATTCTGCTCGTGGTAGTGCTATCCCTGGTGAGCTCAGGGTTCCTGTCGGTCCAGAACCTGATCAATATCGTGCGGCAAGCCTCCCTGCTCTTCATCCTTTCCTCGGGACTGACAGTGGTGATCCTGACCGCAGGCATTGATTTGTCCATCGTGTCTGTCCTTGCCCTCTCGGCCTGCGTCGCCGCTAATTTCATTCAGCAGGGGTGGATCTGGGGGGGAAGCCTCATCGGACTGGCCATCGGAGCCGGTTGCGGGCTACTGAATGGACTGATGGTCGCCCTGGTCGGTCTTCCACCCTTCATTGCCACCTACGGCATGTATTGGATCGCAGAGGGGTTCGCCCAGGTGTTCATGCAGGGACAGATTATCTTCGGATTTCCTGGCGGCTTCCGGGTCCTCGGCGCAGGGTACGTGGCCGGGGTCCCAGTTCCCATCTTGGTGATGGTCGTGGTCCTTGTGGCCTGCTTCTTCGTCCTCCAGCGGACGAACTTCGGCCGGTACGTGTACGTCATCGGGGCGAACCGGGAGGCGGCCCGGCTCTCCGGGATCAACATTCGTGGAAACCTGTTGCTGGTGTATTCCCTCAGCGGGTTGATCTCAGCCTTCGCCGGGTTGGTGTACATCTCGCGCATCAACGCGGTGGAGTCCACTATCGGGGAGCCGCTGCTCTTGCCGGCCATCGCGGTCGTGTGTATCGGTGGCACCTCGCTCTTTGGCGGTGAGGGCGGAATCGGCGGCACCCTGGTGGGAGCTTTGATCCTGACCCTGGTGACCAATGGGATGAACCTGCTGAACGTGTCCCCGTATTGGCAGTGGTTCGTCATGGGTGCGATCGTGGTGCTCTCGGTTGCGATCGATCAGCTCGGGTCGGCGAAAGTTGGAGGTGCCTGAGGCGAAGGAAAGAAGGGACCAGCGAAGGGGGTGAGATGCGCATTGCGAGAGTGGTGTACATCAGCGGGGCGATGGGTGCAGGGCGAAAGAAGGAGGAGGCATCATGGTCACACGGAGAGGCTTTCTGAAAACGGCGGCGGCGGTAGCCGGGGTTGGCGCAGTTCAGCAGATGGCCTGGTCGACGGGAGCCTGGGCCCAGCAGAAGCCCTGGCGGATCGTGCTCTTCACGAAAAACGTGGTGAACCCGATCATGAAGCTCTTCCAGGTCGGGGCGAAAGTTTCCCTCGACCGCTTCAAGGATCATCCGATGGAACTGAACTACGCGGCCCCGACGAAGCCGGAGAACATCGAGGAGCAGACCCGGATCCTGGAGGACTGGATCACGAAGAAGCCGGACGTCATAATCTTGCTGCCGGTGGACTACGTGGCCCAGGTCCCCGTGGTGCAGAAGGCGGTGGCAGCCGGCATCCCCATCGTGAACTACTCCAACCGGATGGCGGCTGGGAAGGTCGAGATCTACATTGGTTTCGACGACGAACAGCTCGCCTACGACGTGGCCAGGTACGCCTTCAAGGCGGTCGGAAACAAAGGCAATGTCGTCATCCTTGACGGCGTCCCCGGGGCCATCACTGCCCAGGATCGCCATCGCGGATGGCTGCGCGCGCTTCGAGACACCAAGGGGATGGAACTGCTGGCCGCCCAGCCGGCCAACTACGCCCGGCTGCAGGCGATGCAGGTCATGGAGAACCTGCTCCAGCGGTTCCCGGAGATCGACGTAGTCCTGGCCGCCAACGACGAGGAGGCCCTCGGCGCCATCGAGGCCATCGATGCCGCCGGCCGCCTGGGGAAGATCAAGGTGACCGGCTGTGACGCCACCCAGCCGGGTGTCCAGGCCATCCTCCAAGGCCGGCTCTTCGTCAGCGTCGACTACAGCGGCTTTGATCAAGGCTACCTCGCCGCAGAAGCCGCGTACCGGATCCTAAAGGGGGAGAAGGTGCCGTCTGAGCTTCTGCTGCCGATAGTCCTGGTGGACAAGAGCAACGCTGCCCAGTACAACGTCCCGCCGGAGCAGCGGAAGCCGCCGGTGTGGGACAAGGTCCTGGCCGCGCAGAAGTAGCGAATTTCGCAAAAAGCTCCGGGGCGGGGAGGGGGGATCAGCTCCCTCCCCCGCCACCCTCTGCGGGCACTGGATACGGCTGGTCTGAGAAGGGTTGGCCGAATGCTCTTTTCATCTTTTCATCAGGAGGGAGCCCACACGTGAAGACCACAACGGTCAAGCGGGTCGTGCGGGTGGACTCGATCCCCCGGTACGAGGCCCCTGCCCCGTACCGCCGATATGTCCAGGCCCTTGTGGATCAGGAGGCGTTTCCCGACACCTCGATGTGTGTCGGATTCTTCACCTATCCCCCGGGGGCCAAGTCGCACAGCCATCACCACACGGCGGAGAACGAGGTCTATTTTGTGCTCGAGGGCGAACTGACGAGTGTCCAAGACGGCCGGGCATACCGGGCGCCGCGGCAGAGTCTGATCTTCATTCCCAAGGGTGCGATCCATCACGCCGAGAATCGAACCCGACGCTGCTGTGTCTTCCTGGCGGTCCACGCACCCACGGTACCCGACTTGGCAGAATTCAAGCGATCCTGGAAGCGAATACCCTGCCGGAGGGCATGAACTATGGCGACCTGGGAGCGGAAACTGGGGTTGATCGTGCCCTCGTGGAACACGGTCATGGAGTTCGAATTCCAGCGCATGGCGGTTCCGAGCATGTCTGTTCACACGATGCGGATCTCCCATACCGCCGACACCGAGGAGAACCTGACCTGGATGGGGACCCAAGTGCCGGCCGCGTCGAAGCTCCTGGCCCACGCCAAGGTGGGCGTCATCTGCTACGGGTGCACGGCCGGCGGGTTCCTCAAGGGGCCCGGCTATGATCAGGAGATCATCAGGGACATCGAGAACGCCACCGGGATTCCCGGGGCGACCACGGCCGCGGCGGTCGTGGATGCCCTGCGGGCGCTGGGAGTCAAACGGGTCAGCGTGGCATCCCCCTACGAGCCGTGGCTCAATGAGAAGCTGCAGGGCTACCTCAAGGCCTGCGACTTCGACGTGCTGGCGATCAAGGGGTTTGGGACCCAGGCCCACGCCAGCTTCACGCCCGAGCAGAACGCCGCCCTGGTGGCGGAGGTTAACCGGCCCGAGGCCCAGGCCATCTTCATCAGTTGCTCGAACTTCCGCACCCTGGAGATCATCGAGCCCCTGGAGCAGAAACTGGGGAAGCCGGTGGTGACCAGCACATCCGCTTCCATGTGGAAGATGCTTCGACTCATGGCCGATCGCCGGCAGATTCCGGGAGGCGGTCGGCTATTGTGGGAGGCCTGAGGGGGGAGGTGCCCACGACAACTTTTCCCCTGCTGTTTTCCCTCGACACGATCTTGGGTGTCCGTGGAACAGCGGAGGTACGGGCAACCATGCGAATCGGGGCACAGGTGCAGATCTGGGTGGGACCAGTCACCGGGGAGAGTTGTAGTCTCATATTAGAATCGATCGGAGCAGTACCACAAAAAGAAAGATCAGGAGGGGGTTCCAGATGGGAGATCTTAAAGTATACCAAGAATACGGGGAAGAATTAGAAAGGCGATTGCGACTCAAGACCTTCCCACTTGCATTGAAGCTGTTGGAAAAAGAGGGAGATGCGCCTGAAGGGGCGAAGAGACCTCTAAAGGATTTTGGCCATCACCTATCCCTGTGTCAGACGTTCCAGATGTCGCGCCGGCAAGGGACAATCATGGCAATGCTGAAAGAAGACCATTGGTGTTTTGAGCCGGTTGTGGGTTACGGACTGGGAGAACCTCCTGAGTATTTTCTGGAGGGGCATAATCGTTATCCGAGAGATGTTGGGACCTTAGAAGCAGGGAGGAATTATGCACGGGAATTTCCTCTTTTGGAGGTTGGGAAATACGTCGGAATTGCGTCTGCTCCGCTCAAGGCAACCAATTTTGAACCCGATATCGTTATGATTTATTGTGATTCTGCTCAATTGTGCCTCCTGCTATTGGGCAGGGAATACAAAGAAGGATATAACCTTAAGTGTGCTCTCTCCGGTCATGCTGCTTGTGTGTACGGGGTCATACCGGCTGTAGTGAGCGGGGAGTGCCAGGTGGCTGTGCCATGCCGTGGAGATCACTATCGGGCTATGGCAGGGGATGACGAGATGATATTCACGGCGCCAAGGGGGAAATTGGAAGACTTGATGTTGGGCCTTCGGCGCATTGAGGAGACTGGCACCAAGCTTCCTCAGGGATTCTCATTCCTCCCCGAGTATCCCCTTCCCGGGAGCTACAAGAAAATTGCGGATATGATGGGGTATATCAAATAAGATGGGATTCTGGAGAGATCCTGGATGTGATTGACCGGGTCCGGGATTTGGGCTTTGACGTGATTGACATCAATGTGGGGGAATTGCCTCCGGCATTTCCGCCGGCCGAGCCGCGCCCGCGTTTGACCGTGACTGGCCTGCATGCCTTGCTGGGGGGCTTCCTGAATGCCCGGCGGGACATCACCAGCGAAAACGCGAGAGTGCGCCGGGCCGGTGTTGAGTTCCTGCGGGGGGTGGCGCGTCTCTGCGAGGAGGTGGGCGCTATTGACTCCTGGCAGACGAGAAAGGCCTTGCCAGCAATAAGACTGCAACGAGGAGGAAACAGATGATGCTGTTAGACGGTGAAATTGCCGTGATTACTGGTGGGGCTTCGATCCGTGGAATCGGCCGAGCGACTGCAACGCTCTTCGCTGAGCACGGAGCAAGAGTCGCCATCTTGGACATTGATGGGGATGGTGCCCAGAAAGCGGCGCGAAACCTGGGACATGAACACCAAGGATACCGGTGCGACGTAACGAAACAGAAAGAGGTAGAAAGCGCCTTCACGAAAGTCTTTCAGGATCTCGGTTCTCCATCCGTCCTTGTAAACAACGCTGGCATCACTCAAGCGAGACGGATCGCGGAAATCCACGAGGCCGATTATGACGCGGTCCTCGACGTTAGTCTCCGAGGGACGCTCCTTTGTACACAAGCAGCGCTCACCTATATGCGAAAGCAAAAGAAGGGAAGTATCATCTGCATGTCATCGATAGTCGCAAAGCGTGGCGGCGGGCTTTTCGGTGGCGCCCATTACAGTGCAGCGAAAGCAGGCGTTCTGGGGTTGGCAAAGGCAATCGCCAGGGAGGTGGCTTCGGAGGGAATCCGGGTAAATGCCATCGCCCCGGGGTTCATCGACACCGACATCACTCATGGAAAGATGACCGACGAACTAAGAGCTGTTATTGTTCAGTCCATTCCTATAGGGAGGGTTGGTCAACCTATCGACGTTGCCCGCGCGTGCTTGTTTCTTGCGAGCCCTCTTTCCGAATACATCACGGGGGAAGTATTAGATGTGAATGGGGGCATGCACATAGATTAAGCTCTGAGTCTATGAAAAAATCGAGTCCCACGTGTTTCGCGTACTTTGCAAGTGTCCGGAGACGTTCATCAGGCGTTGGCCTGTGACGGATCGGCGGTCCGTCCTCGCGTCCCCGCCTCCCCCGCACAGGCTCGCGCCCCCCGGGGGGAGGCGGTGGCTCAGCTCCCGGTGCCCGGGCCCGCGGCCTGCGCCAGATAGGTGCGGCAGGCTGCCTTCGTGGCGAAACGTTGCTCGAAGTCCGCGAGTGCCTGAGGGGTAGCCCTCCACGCCCAGAACAACACATCTTGGGGTCACTGGAGTCAGGTGTATGCCCCCATAAATAGGTTCCCCGACCTGTACCCACGGGATCTGGTGAAGATCGCTAGCGGGCTGTGATCAAGGAGGGATAACAATGCGCATAGCGTTCATCGGTGTCTCCCACTGGCATGCGCCGATGTATTATCGACCGGCTGCCCGTTTGGCTGGCGTCCAGATCGTCGCCGTGAGCGACCCGAATCTGTCCGTCGCGGAGACCGTGGGCCGAGAGTTAGAGGCGAGAGCTTTTGCGGACCATCGAGATCTGATCGCCGAGGCTCACCCGGACTTCGTCTTCGCCTTTGGACGGCACTGCGACATGGCAGAGATCGCGTTGACGCTGATAGACAAGGGTATCCCTTTCCTCATCGAGAAGCCAGGTGGGCTGAATTTCCAACAGGTCTCGGCGATTCGGGATCGCGCCAGGACCAAGGGCCTTTATGCCGGCACGGGTTTCAACTTTCGGGTGAGCGATCTCTACAAGAAGATCCAGGCCGTGATCGGTGAGGATCCAGTGACCCACGCTTCATTCCGGTTCATAGCTGGTGGGCCCTACCGATACCGGGAGGCAGGTTGCGCCTGGATGCTCGACCCCAAGCTATCTGGGGGTGGGTCCACCATAAACCTGAGCGTGCACTTCGTCGACATGTTTCGGGCCTTCGCCAGGGGGAAGCCAAGGGAGGTGACGTCGCTGATGGGGCACTTCACCTGGAACCTGCCCATCGAGGACTACTCCTCCATGATCCTGCGCTCGCCCCACTCCGTGTGCACGATCGAAACTGGCTACACCTACCCGGCGGAGTCTGGCATCTGGGATCTCAGATTCAGCGTCCGAACCTCCCGCTATTACATCGTAGCGCGCAGTGATAACGTCCTGGAGGTCCATCGGACGTGCGATGGCCACCTAGAGTTGTTCCCTATGCAGACGGCCAACGTGTTCTGGTACCCGGTTTTCGTGGCAGAGTCGATCGATCGTTTCGCTAAGGGACAGCCGCCTCTTGCTGACCTCAACGACCTGGCGGAGGTCATGGAGGTGGTTGACGCGGCATACGCCTCAAATCGCGCAGGAGGTACCAAGGTAGTCCTAGGCGATCAACACTGATCAAGGGCGCGCAACGAACAGCGAGGGGCGAACCCGCTTCTCGCTCTCCGATATCTGTTTGCTATCAAGAGAGTTCGCACCACCAGCGAGTGCATGTCACCCGCAAGTGAATCGAGTGGAGATTTCGACCGATCCGATCGGGTCCGACACGGCGGCGCAGCCCTAGCAGGTCGTGCGAGGAGTGGGGAGGGGGAGAGGGCAAATCCCTCTCCCGGTCTCGCTTCCGCTGCTGCGGGAGACGTGATCGCAGACCCGTAGGCCCCTGCCGGCGCCCCTTCCGAGGAGGCCGTGGCGGGCCGCATGGCGCGTCCGCAAGGTCGCGTGGATGCGATCTGGACCTCCAGAGCCACACCGACCGCAGGATGGGAGCGGTGGCCGGCGACGAGGAGTCCCATGCGATTCGGCATCTGTGTCCCCCTCGGGACGTTCGTTCCCCCCACCTCCGGCGCGGCGCAGCTCGACGAAAGGGGAGTCCTGGATACCCGGATGCGGCAGCTCCAAGAGGCGTTGCGCATCGTCGAGGACGCCGGCTGCGAGTACCTGGAGTTCGGCGTCGGCCTGCTGACGCCTGAGGAGCCGGAGCCCGTGTTCGAGAGGCTTCGGCTCGCGCTGCAAGGCACCTCGCTCGTCCCGGAATGCTTCAGCAGCTACGTTCCGCCGGACATCCCCCTGGTGGGCGACCGGCGCGATCGGGAGCGGATCGAGAATTACGTCGCCGTCTCCGCGCGTCGGGTGGCTGCTCTCGGCGGAAAGATCATCGTCCTGGGTAGCGGAAAGGCCCGCAGCATCCCCGAGGGGGTGCCGCGGGAGACCGCGGAGGCCCACCTCGTCGAATTTCTCCGCCTCGCCGCCGAGCATGCCAGGGCCAATGGGATTCGCGTCGCCATCGAGCCGTTGTGTCGCCTGGAATCCAACATCCTGAACAATGTCGTCGAGGCCGTCGCCCTTGCCGAACGTGTGAACCGCCCGGAGATCGGCGTCGTCGTGGACTTCTACCATCTGGAAGTCGAACAGGAGCCCTTGGCGCATATCCTCCAGGCCAAAGGACGCCTGATTCACGTGCACGTGGCGGATACGGGGAGACTCTGTCCGGGGAGCGGGAGCTACGATTATCCCGGCTTCTGGCGCGCCGTCCGCGGCGCCGGCTATGACGGCCGGGTTACGATCGAGTGCAACTGGCGAGATTTCTCAACGGAGGCCGTCCCGGCGATGCGGTTTCTCCGGGCGTCATACGGATCGGGAGCGGATTTCCGATAGCCGCGAGGGCGGCGAGGGATTCGTTCCAGATGCCCTTCTCTAGCTGGTGTCGGCCAAGAGGCTGTGTTGCACCACCGGTTTGGGCGTAGTGACCCGCATTCCGATCAGCTGGCAAGAGTCGCGGTCCGGCAGACCTTGGACACCCGGATAGACCGGCCTCCCTTCGACCGTCAGTCTTGCCTTCCAGGTGGACCGGCCCGAGGCCCAGGCCATCTTCATCAGCTGCTCCAACTTCCGCACCCTGGAGATCATCGAGCCATTGGAGCAGAAGCTTGGCAAGCCGGTGGGGACCAGCAACTCCGCCTCCGTGTGGAAGATGCTGCGCCTGCTGCATGATTCTAGAGCCGTCGCGGGCGCTGGTCGGCTGCTGCGGGAGGCCTGAGAGTGAGGGGACGGGCTCCAGGGGGCCTCGTCTGCCATTCGGGGGCCCAGCCCTCTCAACGTGGCGAACGCGACGCCACTCTCACAACACGGCACAGGGGGATCGATACGCATGGCCACGAGTGAAGGCGCTGATGTGAGATCGACGCCGACGCGTTGGGACGAGGACTACGACGTGGTCGTCCTGGGTGCCGGGGCGGGTGGCATGACGGCGGCCCTGGCGTCGGCGATCGAAGGCATGCGGACGCTCTTGATTGAGAAAAGCGATCAAGTGGGCGGGACCACCGCCTTTTCCTCCGGGAGCGTCTGGATTCCGAACAATCCCGAGCAGCGCCGTAACGGCATCACCGGGGACGCCGAGGCGGCGCGCGAGTACCTCGATGCACTCGTGGAGGGCCGGGCGGATCGCGCCTTGCGCGAGGCCTTCATCGCCGCGGGACCAGAGATGCTGGAGTATCTCGAGAAGCACACGGACGTTGGCTTCCAGATGTATCGTCATGCTCCGGATTATCGCCAAGAGCTGCCAGGCGCCGCACAGGGTGGGCGACCGCTGGAGCCGCTGCCGTTTGACGGGCGCACGTTGGGCAAGGAATTTGAGCGGGTGCGCTGGCCCATCCCGGAACTCATGCTCTTCGGCGGGATGATGGTGACCCGCGGAGAGGTGGCGCGCCTCTTGCGGATCGGGAGGTCCTGGGATTCGTGTCTGCTGGGAGCGAGGTTGGTTACGCGCTACGTCTTCGATCGCATGCGCTACAAGCGCGGCACTCGGCTGGTCTTGGGAAACGCCCTGATCGCGAGGCTCTTCAAGAATCTGCTCGATCGTCGCGTGGCGGTCTGGTTCAAGGGCAGGACGAGGCGCCTCATCTCGGAAGCGGGACGAGCATGCGGTCTCGTCGTCCTGCGAGACGGCTCGGAGGTCCGGGTGCGCGCGCGGCGCGGAATCGTCCTGGCGGGCGGGGGTTTCCCCGCAAGCCCCGCGCTCCGCGAGCGCTATTTGCCCAAGCCGGTGGCGCAGTATACGTCCGCATTCGAGGAATGCGCGGGAGAAACGCTGCTGCTGGCGCAGGGGGTTGGTGCCTCGCTGGGGCCATTGGGAGAGGACAACGCGTTCTGGTTCCCCAGCTCGATCGCGAGCCGCAAGGATGGATCAACGGCGGTGTACCCGCACATCGTGTTGGACCGTGGAAAGCCGGGGCTGGTTGCCGTCAACTCGGCAGGACAACGGTTTGTTGACGAAGCCGTGGCGTATCACGAGTTCGTGCGGGCCATGTATCGCTCACACCGCCGCGTCCCGAGCATCCCGGCCATGCTGGTCTGCGACCGGCGTTTCATCTGGAAGTACGGTCTCGGAATGATCCGACCTCTGACGCCCGTGTTGAGGCGGTTCATCGACAGCGGCTATCTCCACGTCGCGGACTCGGTGGAGGGCCTGGCGCGCAAAATCGGCGTCGCCCCCACGGGATTGGTCGAGACGATTCGGGCCCACAACGAGTCTGCCCGGACCGGTGTGGACACGGAGTTCGGGAAAGGGAGCAACACGTATGACCGCGCGACTGGCGATCCCCAGCACTCGCCGAATCCGTGTCTCGGGGCAATCGAGAAGCCACCGTTCTGCGCGGTGGAAGTTTTCCCCACACCGCTGGCCACGAGTTTGGGCCTGCGCGCGAACGTTCATGCCCAGGTCCTTGACGGGTCCAACCGGCCGATCGCGGGTCTATACGTCTGCGGGAATGACATGCATTCCATCATGGGCGGGGAGTACCCGGGGTCCGGGGCGCAACTGGGGCTCGCCATGACCTTCGGGTATCTCGCGGCAAGGCACGCTGCGGCGGCCGGGGAGCCATGAAATCCGCTGTCGTTGGAGTTCCAGGCGGCCAGGCGAGGCGATGCAGGAAAGGCCGGATGCTGACGGCATTACTCTCGGCGGCGCGGCGCACCGCGCTGCGGGATTGTGGTGGCGGCGCTTGGGCGTCCGCGGAGGTGTGGCACCAAGTGGCCGCTTCTGGATGAGCCCGTTGAGGATGGTGTCCCAGCTCTCCGCCGGCACACTGGGGATGGTGGCGCCGCAGAAAGAGGGAGGGCCTTATGTGATCGTGTCGGCGTCGGATGTGCAGCATTCCACTCGGATGCCGGATCAGGTGTTCGGCATCGGACGCGGCGAGGTCGGCCAAATCTTCCGAAGCACGCTGGCGCTGGGGCTCCATTGTCCGGACGGGCAGCGGTACCACAGCCTGTCGCCGGATCAGTCCCCGAGTCGGTTGAATTTCTCGAAGCGACCTCCCAGTCGTGCGGGGAAGCCGCCTGCGGACAAACCACTTTGCATCGTCGGGTGAGACTTCCATGGCGGACATGCCGCGAGAATATGATGTCCTAGTCGCTGGCGGGGGGAATGCGGGCCTGTGCGCCGCGATCACCGCACGGCAGCACGGGGCAAGCGTTCTCCTGCTCGAATGCGCCCCCCGGGTCTTTCGCGGCGGCAACAGCCGGCACACCCGCAATCTCCGGTACATGCACCTCCGGGCGGATCGGATCATGACAGGGGCCTACCCGGAAGACGAGTTCCGGGAGGACCTCCTGCGCGTGACCCAAGGAAACACGAACGAGGCACTGGCGTGCCTTACGATCCGTCTGTCCGCCGATCTCGGGGGCTGGATGACCGCTCACGGGGTCCGATTCCAACCGCCACTCGGCGGCACGCTCCATCTGGGGCGAACGAATGCCTTCTTCCTCGGCGGCGGCAAGGCGCTGGTGAACGCCTACTACCGCACAGCGGAGAGGCTCGGGGTTGAGATCGCCTATGACACGGAAGTCCGCGAGCTCAATATTCAGGACTCCGTCTTCTCCTCAGCGGTCGTCCTGCAGGCGGGCAGCTCCCGCGAGGTGAAGGCGAAGACGTTCGTTGCGGCGGCCGGGGGGTTCGAGGCGAACATCCCCTGGCTCAAGGAGAGCTGGGGGGAGGCCGCGGACAACTTCATCATTCGCGGGACCCCGTACAACACGGGGCGCGTCCTGCGCGTCCTGCTCGACAAGGGGGTGAAGCCGGTCGGAGACGCTCGCCAGTGCCATGCGGTCGCGGTGGACGGTCGGGCCCCCAAGTTCGACGGCGGGATCGTGACGCGACTGGACTGCGTTCCCTTCGGCATTGTGGTCAACAGGAATGCCGAGCGCTTCTACGATGAGGGCGAGGACTTTTGGCCGAAACGGTACGCGATCTGGGGGCGGCTCGTCGCCCAGCAGCCGGACCAGATTGCTTACGTCATTTTCGACTCCAAACCCCTCGGCCAGTTCATGCCGCCGGTCTTCCCGCCGGTGGTCGCCAACTCCATTCGGGAGCTTGCCCACGCGATAGGGCTCGCCCCCGACGGACTCGAGGCCACGGTGAGCAGGTATAACCGCGCCGTGCGCTCGGGCACGTTCGACCCGACGATCCTGGACAGTTGCGCTACGCAGGGTCTCGACCTACCCAAGAGCCACTGGGCGCTTCCTCTGGATCGGCCACCGTTTTACGCGCATTCGCTGCGACCGGGCATCACCTTCACGTATCTCGGGGTCACCGTGGACGAGCAGGCGCGAGTCATCATGGCGGATGGGAAGCCGGCGGCCAACATCTTGGCGGCGGGAGAGATCATGGCGGGGAACATCCTCGGCAAAGGGTACCTCGCCGGATTCGGCATGACGATCGGTAGCGTGTTCGGCCGCATCGCCGGAAAGGAGGCGGCAGCCCATGCCGTTCGCTGATCCCGTCAAGGAAGCCGAGCGGCTGATGATCATCTGCAATGCCTGCCGCTACTGCGAGGGGCACTGCGCGGTCTTCCCGGCCATGGAGCTGCGAACGGTGTTCCCGAACAATGATCTGATCTACTTGGCCAACCTCTGCCACAACTGCGGTTCGTGCTACCACCACTGCCAATACGCCCCGCCGCATGAATTCTCCATCAACATCCCGAAGACGTTCGCGGAACTCCGCGCGCAGAGCTATCGGCGGTATGCCTGGCCCGCCGTCTTTTCTGGCCTGTTCGAGCGAAGTGGCTTGGCCACCGGAGCGATCACGGCGGTCAGCTTCGGACTGCTCATGCTGCTGAGCTTGGGCCTCGTGGGTCCATCGGTCCTGTCCGCGCGCCACCTGGGGAGCGGGGCCTTCTATGCCATCCTGCCGCACGACCTGATGGTCGTGCTATTTGGAGCCGTGTCGCTGTATGTCCTGGGAGTGCTGGCCGTCGGATTCCTGCGCTTTTGGAGGGACATGGGGGAGAGCCCGGCGGGCTGGGTCGCGTCTGGGCCATTCGCCCGCGCGGTCTGGGACGCCCTGCGGCTTCGCTATCTCGATGGCGGCGCTGACGGCTGCACGTATCCGCAGGAAGCGCCCTCGCGCACACGGCGATGGTTTCACCATCTGACGTTCTACGGCTTCCTGTCCTGCTTTGCGGCAACCAGCGTGGCGGCGTTCTATGAGTACGTCTTCGGCTGGGAAGCGCCGTACCCGCTGTGGAGCCTGCCCGTCGTGCTGGGCACGCTGGGGGGCATCGGGTTGCTGATCGGACCGGTCGGGCTCCTCTGGCTCAAGCTGCGGAGCGATCCCGAGCCCAATCGTCGAGACCAGTTCCCGATGGACGTGGCCTTCCTGCTCCTGCTGTTCCTGACGAGCCTGACAGGCTTGATCTTGCTGGCCCTGCGGACGACCCCTGCCATGGGCAGCCTCCTTGTCCTGCACCTGGGCTTCGTGTTGGGGCTGTTCCTGACGCTGCCCTATGGGAAGTTCGTCCACGCGATCTATCGTTTCGCGGCGCTCATTCGGTACGCCATCGAGAGGTCGCGTCCAGTTCCCCGGACCGCACAGGAGTAGGATCGGCGCGCTCCCTGTGGTCCACAAGGACTCCATTCGGCCCCCTCTTGTGCTGGTAAGCATTCCTGCCGAGGTTCGAGAGTCCAGGAACTCCGAGAGGAGACCTCGTCTCGCGACCGCCCCATCACTCGGCGATGCACCTGTCTGATGGAGCCTAGGAGGGAAGGGCACCCATGCGAATCGGGGCACACGCGCAGATCTGGGTTGCGCCGTTCACCGGGGAGACCCTCGACCTGATTGGCCACGTCCGGGACCTGGGCTTTGACGCCATCGACATCAACGTCGGGGAACTCCCGCCTCCATTTCCGGCAGCCGAATTGCGGCGGCGGTTGACCAAGGCAGGCCTGCAGGCGTCGCTGGGCGCCTTCTTGAACGCCGGACGCGACATCACCAGCCCTGACGAGGAGGTCCGCCGTGCGGGCATCGAGTTCCTCGTGGGGGTAGCTCGCCTCTGCGGCGAGGTTGGGGCCGAAACCTTTATTGGTCCGATGCATTCCGAGATCCGCCGCCAGCGCGCGAACCCTCCCGCCGTCCGGGAGGAACGATGGAAGCGCTGCGTGGAGGGCTTGGCGGCGGTGGCCAGAGAGGCGGAGCGAGTCGGGATCCGGGTGGCGGTGGAGATTCTGAACCGCTATGAGAGTGACTTCCTGACGACCACGGCCGACGGGGTTCGCCTCTGCCGGGAGGTGGGAAACCCCCGCCTGGGCCTTCTGCTGGACACCTTTCACATGAACATCGAGGAACGCCGGATCGGGGATGCGTTCCGCGCCGCGGCGAGGCACATCATCCACGTCCACACGTGCGAGAACGACCGGGGGGCGCCGGGCAGCGGCCACATTGACTGGGTCGAGGTGCGGGATGCCCTGCGGGACGTGGGCTACGACGGGATCTGCACCATCGAATCTTACAGCCCAGACCTGCCTGCCCTCGTGGAGCGGACCTCCTTTTGGCGGCGCGTGGCGCCCAGCCAGGACGAGCTGGCACGCCAGGGTCTTGCGTTCCTCCGTCGATTGTTCGGCTCGCCACGGCGGGTGGGGTAGGCAGCCTAGCCTAGCGTGCTTGAAAAGCCAAACTTGTTGCAGATGTGTCAAGTTTGAGTTACAAACATAAACTACCCCTATTCCCTCAACCGAGAGGGGTAGCGTCAGTGGCTGAATTTGCAGCCGCCGATCGGTTCGCTGTGTTGCGCCTCAGATATGATTCGTTTTGGGGAGCATTGTCAATGGGCTCGTTCCCTACCTCGTTGCTGCATGCGTCGTCGGTCTGAGGCGGAGCGTCGTTAGGGCTAAGCACCCGTAAGGCTTCGTGAGACATGTGGCACATCCCGAAGACTTGCGCCGAATCTCCTTGCGAGGGAAGCGGACTTGCGAGACAAATACCGCAGATCCCGCGGAGGTTCACCTCATGTGCCCCGATGAGTCATGCCCTTGCACCATCAAGATTGTCGACTTGATGCCGGCGATTGTTCTCTATGGGCCCCTCAGTGCCCGGGGCTCTCGGCCTCATTAACTCCATCTGGATTCTCTGGGCTCAAATCGGAGCTACTCTACCTTGGCTATCCATACCGAACCCGACTGCGAAGGCGACGGCCCGAAGCGACAAAAACTGGCATCTGATGAGATCTCCCAGGAGCTGTCTTGGGAGATGGAAATATCAGGTGAGGACCTTGGTTTTCAGGTGGCCGAGGCGAAAAAATGCGCGAAATACCTGGAAAGGAACTTGACCTCGCGAATTTGCTCCTGCGCACCGGTGAAGAATTCCTTAGCCAAGCTAACATGGCAGCGGCAGAAACAGCCTTTCGTCGAGCGTTCGAGTTGAGAATGACCTTTAAGGACACTCCTGCCAATTGCAGCATTGCACTTTACAGCCTAGCGCGCGCAGTGCACGAGCAGGGACGTTTGGCGGAGGCGGAAGCACTCTTCCGAGAGGCCCTGGAACTAGAGGAGCAGGGCGATACGCCCACCCTCCGGACTATTATCCTTCACGGACTGGTACAAGCACTAAAGGGCCAGGGACGCGCGACGGAGGCGGAAGCACTCGTCCGTCAGGCGTTGGAGGCTGACTCGATCGGACGCCAGGGACGTGCGGCGGAGGCGGAAGCACTCTTCCGAGAGGCCCTGGCGCTGGAGGAGCAGGGTGAAGCCGCGGCTCTCAATCGGGCACAATCCTCCACGCGCTAGCCGTCTTGTCGTGTCATAGTCTGACCAAACATGTTCAAGTCCCACGCGGCGAGTCGCGCCCCCTGGAAAAGAGTGTCCGTAGCGGCGTCGACAGCCGTGAAGGGTTGTCGCAACGGGGGTGGGGCCCGGGAGACGATGCGGGAGTCGAACGCCTGGAAGCCCGGCCGGAAGACCCGGGCGTAGAGCTTGGTCAGGAACAGGGCCGCGCGACGGCCGAGAGGCGTGACGGCGTAGCAGAGCTTGCGGTCTACCCGCTGGAGAATCCCTTGCGCGCGAGGTGGCGGAGATCATAGCGCATCCGGGGGGTGTGTACGCGGTCTCCGGCACGCCGGGCAGCTGGATCACGCGGAGGCGGAGCCGGCCGTTGGTGATCCACTCCGCGGTGAGGCCGAACAGACGGAGGGCGGCGAGGAGGGCCAGCACCCGTGGCTGGCCGAACTTCAGACCGCCGGCGAGCTGGCCGTCCGGGGTCTGGCCGGGGAGCACGAGGGTGGCGAACTGCGGCTCACCCAGGCCGCAGTAATGGGCGACCTGCTCGGGGGCCACCAGGCGGATGTTGATGCGCTGCCCTAGCGTCCGGAGGCAGCTAAAGAGTCGTAGGTGTCGTTGATGGTGATCTCGGTGCGCAGGACGTGCCCCTGCTTGAAGTACTGCTTGATATGGCACTGCTTGTACTCGAGGTGGAGACCGGGGACGACCCCGTGGGTGATGCCCCGGGCGGAGAACCAGCCTGGGGTTGCCCGGGTGATCTTCCGGTCGAAGAGGAGTTGGAGGCGATCGGGGCGGCCGAGATCCAGGTTGTCCCGGAGGGTCTCCTCAAAGAACTCGCGGCCCCGGAGAGCAGCCCTACGGGCGCGAGCTCTTGGCTGACATCCTGAACCGGACGGAGACCGCCATGTTGCAGGCGCACGCCTTCCTCGCTAGCCAGCTCGCCCTGGAAGCCGAGGCCATGGCGGTGCGCCTGGGGCACCTGGCGTGAGACGCCCCCGGGGCTTCCAGCGGGTGAAGGGCAGGAGGACACAATGGACAGCGCGGTGCGCGTCGGCGTCGTCGGCTGCGGGATCGGCAAACAGCACATCGAGGGCTTCAAGAGCCTCCCCGGGCAGTTCGAGGTTACGGCTATCTGCGACGTGGACGAGGCCAAGGCGCGCGAGGGATTGGTCTTCCTGCGACGCCTCTTCGGACCCCTGAAAGGGTAGCCCCTAACTTCCCCAACTACATGCACCAGGACCGTGCTGGGCGCGAGTCCAGTCAGTAAAGCCATGGACTGCTGGCTGGCGCTCTGCTATGGTAACGCGCGCTCCGGCGTGGCCCAGGACCGCGGGAACAGCCGCAAGGTCCTGCGGAGGATCGCGAACCGGGCGGCCGCCACGGGGCGGGAGGGGACGAGAGATTCGGCCGACTTTTCGCGAACAGGAGGGGAACAGGATGGCTGACCAGTTGCAGGTGGGCCTGACCTTCGAGAAGACCATCACGGTCACTGAAAGCCACGCCGCGAGGCATCTCGCCGGCGAGGGAATCGGCGTGTTCTCGACGCCCGAGATGGTGCGGTTCGTGGAGATGTGCGCGCTGGAGGGGGTGCTCCCCTACCTGCAGCCAAGGCAGGATACGGTGGGTACGCGCGTGGACATCAAGCATCTGGCGGCCACGCCGGTGGGCATGCGGGTCACGGCTCGGTGCACCCTAGTGGAGATCGACCGGCGGTGCCTCTCGTTTACCTTCGAGGTGCACGACGAGCTGGAGAAGGTGGGCGAAGGGTCGAACGAGCGCTTCATCGTGGACAAGGAGAAGCACGAGCAGCGCATCGCCGAGAAGGTGGCCCGCTGGAAGCCCCCGGCGTGACGGGGCGGCCGGT
>Ga0315282_10006008_pt1 | contig 20465 bp, 24 predicted proteins | sample YL17G07_20_MG_FD_203693 | JGI IMG/M metagenome (GOLD analysis project Ga0315282, IMG submission 203693) | Sediment microbial communities from Yellowstone Lake, YNP, Wyoming, USA - YL17G07_20 | ecosystem: Environmental > Aquatic > Freshwater > Lake > Sediment | place: USA: Wyoming | collected... | reverse complement strand
GCCCCTTCGTGAGTTCATCTTTGGATTGGCCATTGTGCTCTTCATTATTTTTGAGCCCAAGGGACTGGCAGAGGTGTGGCGCATCATCCGGTCCAGCTTTAGACTTTGGCCATTTTCTTATTGAGGAAGTTATGGAAGACAATGTAATACTTCAACTCAACAATATTAGCGTCGTTTACTCGGATGTCATCCAGGTGCTCAAGGGAGTCTCTCTCCTCGTTAGGAAGCAGCAGATCGTCTCGTTGCTCGGTAGCAACGGGGCAGGGAAGACGACTACTTTGAAGGCCATTTCTGGATTGCTCAAACCGGAGAATGGCAAGGTGACCGAAGGCTCAATCGAATATGAAGGAAAGGCAATTCATAATTCATCTCCGGAGACTATTACCCGTATGGGCATCATTCAGGTCCTGGAAGGTCGTCAACCTTTTAAATACCTGACCGTTGAAGAAAACCTGAGGGTGGGGACAGCCACCCATTGGGGGAAGCCCTATAAGAAAGATCTCGAATTGGTCTACCGTTACTTTCAACCCCTGGTCGCTCGAAAGAATCGATTGGCTGGATACTGCAGTGGTGGCGAATTACAGATGCTCGTCATGGGCAGAGCCTTGATGGCACAACCCAAACTTTTGCTCTTGGATGAGCCTTCCTTGGGTTTGGCACCCTTTCTGGTGAGAGAGATTTTTGAGATTGTGAAAAGAATCAATGAAGAGCAGAAAACGACCATCGTCCTGGTGGAGCAGAATGCCAACATGGCACTCCTGATCGCCCATTATGGGTATGTCATGGAGAATGGCAAAATTGTGATGGAAGAGGCTGCTACCAATCTAAGGGAAAATCCGGACGTGAAAGAATTTTATCTGGGCACCGCATCCTCAGGTGCGCTCAGGTCGTATAAGGATGTTAAGTCGTACAAACGGCGCAAACGCTGGCTCTAAATCGCAAAGAGCCCCACCCTCTCCCTCCCCCTCAGGAGGGAGGGTTGGGGAGGGGGAGATCGCGTTAAGTTTAATCGGGGGGATATGGTCATGAAAGCGAAGGAGTCCCGTTACTTTGATCTGAAGGAGAATATGACTCTGACCAAAAGACAGAGTTACTATAACCAGAGCCTGGCAAAAATGGTTGGTCTGGGATACCGAAAATCCAGTCGAGTCAAAGAGATCTTCGACGAACGGAACATCCGTCCTTCAGAGGTAAAATCCGTTAAGGATCTGGAAAAACTGCCTGTGATCTCCAGGGAGCAACTTGTCAAGCTCGAGATGGAAGAGCCTCCCTTTGGGGGATTCTGTTCGAAAGATGCTGAGACGGACCGCATTTTTACCTCCCCAGGGCCAGTCTACGAGCCTCATCTTACGGAAAAGGACCCGATCTGGGGAAGGGGCTATTATGCAGCTGGTTTTAGAAAGGGGGATGTTGTTCTTAACGCTTTTTCTTACCACATGGTTGCCGCTGGTTTGACCTTCCACAGCGGTCTGAGACGAGTGGGCGCAACCGTCATTCCTTCAGGCGCTTCGAGCACCGAGAATCAGGTTCAACTCATTCGGGACCTTGGTGCCACGGGGTTTACAGGCACTCCCAGCTTTTTGATGGCGATCATCAAGAAGGCTGAGGAGATGGGTTATGATTTCAAAAATAAGTTCAAAATAAGACGGGCCAGCTTCGTCGCTGAACCGCTTCAACCCTCCTTGAGGGAAAAATTTGAAAAGGAGTATGGCATCGATACCTATCAGATGTACGGGGCGACGGAAGTAGGAGATATCGCGTATGAGTGCAGCCAAAAAAAGGGATGGCATATCTGTGAGGAAGTCATTGTTGAAATTGTTGATCCGGCCACCGGAAAACAGGTCCCCCCAGGGGAATTAGGTGAGGTCGTGGTGACAAGACTGAACCACATCTTCTTTCTCTTCCGATTTGGGACGGGAGACCTTTCCAGCTACATCATAGAGCGCTGTCCGTGTGGTCGGACTTCATTCCGCTTAACAGGTATTGCAGGAAGGGTGGGTGAAGCAACGAAGGTGAGAGGGATGTTTGTCGCCCCCAGCCAATTAAAACTTGTGTCATCCCGATTTGGCGAAATGAGACTGCAAGCTATTGTCGATCGGGTGGATTTTAAGGATTATCTAACAGTGAGGGTAGAGGCTGGATCAGAAGATCGGGCAGAACTTCAGCGCGAATTCGAGAATGTTTTTAAAGAAATATGCACAGTTAAGATCGATAAACTTGAGTTTATAGAAAGGGGAACTCTCTCTGATAAGGACAGTCTGATTTTAGACCGGCGCAGTTGGAAATAAGTGAATGATTCGGATATTGCCTTGAAGGGGGAACCATATGGGAACGGTTGATATCCATATTGGAGAAATGCTGGCAAGAAATGCAAGATTGTATCCAAATGATGTGGCGCTCATTGAAAGAATACCCAGTGAAAATAAGAGAAGTGAGATCACATGGAAGCAGTTTGACGAAAGGGTGAACCGATTTTCAAATGTCCTGATCAAAAAAGGGATTAAGAAGAGTGATAAAGTCATCCATCTGATGATGAACTCGATCGATTGGCTCATTGCCTATTTCGGGATGGTCCGGACCGGGGCATGGGCCGTACCTCTCAATTTCCGTTTTATGGGCAATGATATCAAGTACTGTTGTGATGTCGCAGAACCTGTGTGTGTGGTCTTCGGCGAGGAATTTATCGATCGTATCAACAAGATAAAGGATGATCTTCAGACGGTGAAAAACTACATCTTCGTAGGAAGAGAAATTCCGAGCTATGCAGAGTCCTTTGATAAATTATTAGAAAAATCTTCCTCCAACCCACCCGACATTCCAATTGGCTTCGATGATCCCTGTGGCCTCTATTTTACCTCTGGCACGACAGGCCAACCCAAACCCATTCTCTTGACCCACAAGAATATGGCCTGTGCCTGTATTACCGAGAACGCCCATCATTATCAGACCAAAAAAGATAATTTCATCCTCATCCCGCCCCTTTATCATACGGGAGCCAAGATGCATTGGTTTGGAAGCTTTATCGTCGGTGGACCTGCTGTCATCTTGAAAGGGATCTCGCCAGAGTGGGTTCTCGAGGCGGTCAGCGAAGAGCAGGGGACGATCGTTTGGCTTCTTGTCCCATGGGCTCAAGACATCCTTTTAAAACTCGATAGCGGGGAGATTAAGTTAAAGGATTACAAGCTCGATCAATTGAGGCTCATGCACATTGGGGCACAGCCTGTTCCCCCTTCCTTGGTGAAACACTGGAAAGAGTATTTTCCCAATATGGCCTATGATACCAACTATGGTTTGAGCGAGTCGACGGGTCCAGGCTGTGTGCACCTTGGGATAGAAAATGAACATAAAGTCGGAGCGATCGGTATTCCAGGGTTTAATTGGGAAGCCCGCATTGTGGATGAGGAAGGAAATCCTGTCAAAATGGGAGATGTGGGAGAACTGGTGGTTCGTGGGGATGGTGTGATGAGGGAATATTATAAAAACCCAGAGGCAACCGCTAAAGCCCTTCGGGATGGGTGGTTGTACACAGGAGATATGGCGAAACAGGATGAAGAGGGTTTTATTTTTCTGGTCGACAGGAAGAAAGACCTCATCATCTCAGGAGGTGAGAATATTTTCCCTGTGGAAATTGAGGATTTCCTTCATACCCTTCCGGGCGTCAAGGATATAGCAGCCATTGGCTTTCCAGATGAACGTTTGGGCGAAGTGGTGACGGTGATCATCGATGTCGTCCCAGGAAAAGTGCTTATGGAAGAGGATGTCTTCAAGTTTTGCGAAAAGTTACCAAAATATAAGAGGCCCAAAAAGGTTTTCTTCGGTGAGGTTCCCCGCAATCCCACAGGAAAGATAGAGAAACCAAAACTGAGGAAGAAATATATTGGAATGGAGGAATCGTTTAAGATTAAATAAAAGACGCTAAGCGCGGCGCGCATAGCGTCAAAGGGCGTTGATGTGGAAGGCGAATTGGGAAGGATGATAGCCCGTTCGCCTTTTTTGGTTCTTTCAAGACAAACGAATCTTGAACGTTTGGTTTTACGCCACGACTCCAGCTTAAAAAAGCAGACTCATAGCTTGGGCAACAGCCCGTTGGAATTTGACATTTTTTCCATCACGATGATATGTTTGTGCATGGGTGGCATCACCTGGTCTGGAGACGGTGAGGCGAAACCTCACACCTGATCCGGGACTTTGGAGAAATGATGCAATGAACTCAAAACCGTGACACACCTATTGAAGCGATCGGAAATGGATCGATTGATAGCATGGCTTTCTGAACGAAAACTTTTCACTGCTGTACTTGCATGCACCTACTTGATGGTTGTCATTCTTTTCCACAGAGACGTCTCAGCGATTTTTGATTGGTTGTCTGAGAAACTTTCCTTCAAAGTCTATAATGATCTGATCTTCCTGATTAGCCTCATCGTTATGGTTGTCTGTGGAGTGTTTGTTCTCATGAGAATCGTAAAAGGAGAACATCGGTGTCTAAAGATGATATACTGGATCTTTACTGCATTTCTTGTCGTTGTTTCGTACAAGATGCTCGTCGTGTTTAATGTGGAGAATATTCACTTTCCACAGTATGCCGTTCTCACTTTACCTGTTTTTGCTCTTTTTAAGCATTTTGGAGAAACTGTTTTCTGGGTGACACTTTCAGGTGCATTTGACGAGGCATACCAGTACATCGTTCTTTATCGTAAGAACATTGGCGTGTATCTTGATTTTAATGACATTGTACTCAATTTGATCGGTGCAGGCATTGGGGTGGCATTCATATATAGTCTGTCAGATCTGAAATCTGAATCCCTTGCCTTCCATTCAAATCCTTTCCGCAAATGGAATAAATTCATTATATTTACCATCACTGCATCGATTCTGTTCGGCGGGCTCTCGTTGTATGCAGCGGGCATCTTAAAGCTTTACCCCGATGCGAATGCTCCGAACGCCCTGATCGTCCTCAGCACGATACCGGCACCAACTCAGTTCTGGACAATTCCAACCTATGGCAAACCTTTCCACATATTTCATCCCGTTGAGGGAATCTTTTTCTCAGCCATCTTGATTGCATGTTATTCGTTTATGGATTACGGCCTCAAATCAAGAAAGAGGGATTTTTAAAAGTTACTGAATTTGTGAGATTAAACAGCCGCCCGCCTTTTAAACATCTCCCAGCGACTTTACCCATTTCACCTCGCTTTTAACGACACGAAATAATCCTTCATCAGCCAAGATAAGCGAAGCAAACCTGTCTCAGAAAATATTTGGCTGCTTCTTGCCCACCCCCAGTTTTTATGGCCACTCAAACTCTTAGACACATAAACCCCCTGGGCGAGCCCCTCGGAAAGACTTCACAGGCCGCACCGTTTATCAGTGGGGAACGGGGACCTCAACGTATAAGGGATGTCCATTCTATCTCCTGGTCAGGTTACCAACGCTTTCTAAAACACCGGCCTTATGAAGTCTTGAAGAGGGGGTTGGCCGGGGGAGGATAGATCCAATCCGCCCGAATAGCCAGGGAGAAAGAAAAACTGGGGGTGGGCAAGTTGGCTACTTTCCTTGACATTGGACATATTGCAGAAATATGATGTACCGATATTAAAGAAGGGAAGCAGTCTATGAAGATTTTAGTCGATGCAGATGCTTGTCCTAAGTCCGTTTTGCGCATCTGCATGAACCTCGGACGCAAATATTGCATCCTGGTGTGGACAGTGGCCAGTTTTAACCACAGCATCGATTCGGATCACCATGTTGCGGTGGGGGACGATTCCCAGGAAGCTGACATAAAGATCATCAATATGACGGAGCAAGGAGATGTTGTTGTGACCCAGGATTGGGGCCTGGCAGCCATAGTGCTGGGGAAAGGAGCAAGATGTTTGAGCCCAGCTGGCTGGGAGTTTCGTTCCGACCGAATGGCGTTCTTATTGGAGGAGCGAGAGGTCAAGAACAAACTTCGGCGCAGTGGAGGAAGGACAAAAGGGCCAAAAAAGCGGACGGGCGAAGATGATCAAAGATTCCAGATCTGCCTCGAGCGGATTCTTCTGATGATGAGCGTGGAAACGTAATTCATGAGGGGAGTGATGAGAAGGCCTGACATCCCTTATTTTCAAAGGTATGAAAAAAAATGGGTCTTCATCTTAACTATCATTTGATAAGAAGCAGAAAGAGGAGAAAAACAATATCCCTTCATATCAAACAAGATGGGAAAATTGTTGTTCACGCTCCTCATCGCACACCGAAATGGGAGATCGAGAAGTTTATCGAGGATAAACAGCCATGGATCGTCAAAAAAATATCAGAAAAAGAAAGATTGATCAGGAAAGCAGAAAAGGCATTTCTCCCTGGAGAGAAATTCTTATATTTGGGAGAATCGTATCCGTTAGAAATAGAGGACGCCAGTCATAAAGGGCATCCACTAAGATTATCTTTTGGTAGATTCATCCTTGATAAGGATCATATTGAAGAGGTGAAAGATCTTTTTATTCAGTGGTATAAGGAGGAAGCAAAAGAGAAGATCGTAGGGAGAGTCCATTATTACAGTAATCGACTTCAACTGTTTCCAAAAGGGGTAAGAATCACAAGCGCCAAGTACCGTTGGGGCTCCTGCTCCCGGGATGATCGGTTATCCTTCAGCTGGAGGATTATCATGGCTTCCTTGAGCACCATCGATTACATCCTGATTCATGAACTTGTCCATATAAAAGAAAAGAATCACTCCAAGAGATTCTGGAGCCATTTAGAGGCGATCCTCCCTGACTACAGGAAACAGAGGCTCTGGTTAAAAAAGAATGGACATTCATTACGACTTTGATGGAAATTTGGGCTTCTCATCGGGGCAGAATAAGAAGGAGGGAAAAATGTCGGAACAAAGGGAAAGCAAAGGCATTTCAAAATGGGAGTTGGATACTCCATGTCTCGTGATCGATGAAGAGATTCTCGAACAGAATATCCGGGCCATGCAAAGCCATGCAGCTTCGTTCGGTAAGCAATTGAGGCCTCATGCAAAGACGCACAAATGTTCCCATATCGCTAAAATGCAGATGGAGGCCGGCTGTACCGGGATCTGTGTGGCCAAAGTCTCTGAGGCAGAGGTCCTCGTGAAGAATGGATTTCACGGTGTCCTCGTCACTTCTCCGGTTGTCACAGATTATAAGATTGAACGTCTCATGGAATGTTTATCCATTGATCCCGGGCTAACGGTCGTTATCGACCACGCCGCCAATGCTACGAAACTGAATGAGGCAGCTGAGAGACGTGGTTTAACACTCAATGTACTCGTGGATCTCGATCCAGGCATGGGACGTACGGGTGCCCCATTGAATAATGGATTGGCGATGGGACAATTGATAGATAGGTTGCCTTGGTTGCGTTTGCGCGGAGTACAATGCTATGCCGGTCATGTTCAACACATCTCATCGTTCGATGAACGTTGTCGAGCATCGTTGGATTGGATGAAGAGGGCTGCTGAAGTTGTCCGACAATTTCGCCAAGGGGGTTTGGCCTGTGATATTTTCACCGGTACAGGAACAGGGACATATGAAATTGATTGCAAAATACCTGAACTGACTGATTTGCAAGTTGGGTCCTACACCATGATGGATGCCGAGTACCTAAGTATTGGCTCTTCCCAAAACCCCTCTCATTTTGAGAAATTCCCGCCGGCGCTGACCTTGCTCACTACTGTGATCAGCAGGAATCACTCCGACTTTGTGACGGTGGATGCTGGCCTGAAGGCACTCTATCATCATGGGGGAACCCCGTACGTTTTGCATCCATCTGATTTAGGTTTAGAGTACGAATGGTGGGGAGATGAGCATGGTAGAATCGTATTGGAAAATCGGGCAAAAACGCTCGAGATCGGGGATGTTCTCGAATTAGTGGTCTCCCATTGTGATCCCACGGTTAATCTCTTTGATGTGTTGTTCTCTACCAGAAGTGGGATCGTTACAGATGTTTGGCCGATTGACATGCGAGGTAAGTGCCAGTAAAAACCACCCCAGTAGATTCCATTATAAGGCCAAGGTTCGGTTGAAAGATTTGTATATTTTTTTTGTTCTTTCCGGAAATTGCGTATATTTTTTATATTGTCTACATAAATTCAGTTAGTTATCCCCTATAAAGCTCGCTTTCAAGCATCTTTTTGTATATCTAGAATATTCAATTTGGCCTCCAAAACCATTCCTTCAACCTCCACAATTTTTTAATAACTCAATAATTTCAATCATTTAACATATAATTTTTTTCTTGGCACGCCAAATGCATTCTATAGGGTGAAAACAAAAAAAGGAGGAACTAAAAATGGAAAAGATGAGAAAAGGATTGAAGGTTGGGTTGATGGTCGGATTGATTGCTCTGATGGCTTCCCCGGCATTTGCAAGGGGGATTAGCTTCAAAGAAGCTGGAACGGCTCTTTGGATCTTCATCATCATCGGAGCCATTATCGTTCTTCTTCAGCTGATACCCGCAGCCATTCTATTCTTCAGCTTCATCGGCACTGCAACAACCATGGCTTTCAAGAAAGAGAAGAAAGCTGAAGAGGAAGTTCTTATTCCAGGAGCTGAGCCAGTTCCAGTGAAGAAGTGAGCAAATCGTAAAGGAGATGATTCCAATGTCGCAAAAGATGAAAAAGATCCTGATTATCCTAAGCCTGGTATTTGTCCTGTCAATCGCGCTGGCCTCTTTCGGAATTGGCTATGCAGGAGGAGTTAGAGGGGTTGGGCTTTTAGGGGTATGTTTCTTCCTTACCTTTGGGATCCTGGTTGTCTTAGCCCAGTTGACCCCAGCAGGTATCCTCCTTTCCTCCTTCATTGCTACAGGCTTTACTTCTTTTCGAAGAAGCCAGATGCCTATCCGGGCTGCATAGGATAGAAAAAGAACTTTTTCCCCCGCCCGGTTAAGAGCAAGCCGTCAACCAGAGGAGGATCACGGCAAGCAGGAGTACAGAAGGGCAGGGGGCCTCAAAGCAAGAGGAGAATTCACCATGAAACCGAAGATGATTTTCATAGCCTATCAGGATGATGTCTGGGCCAGATCGCTCTCCACATATTTCCATGGCATTGGGTATCGGGTGGAGGTAGCCAAGTCCGTGAGCGATATGATTCGAAGGGTTCGCAATGGGAACATTCATGTCGCCCTCCTCGACGATGAGATTGAAGGCGTGAAGGCTTGTGACTTAGTGGCCATCTTTAAGAAGATCCATCCAAGAATTCAGGTGATTGTGATCTCTTCAGAAGAATCGATTGGATTGGTGAAACGTCTTCGGGGAGCGGGGATCTTTTACCAGGCGATGAAACCGGTTGATTTGGAGGAGATCAGGTCAGCGGTGGAATGTGCCTTTGAAAAGATCGAAAGGGAGAATTTGAAAGAGGGGTTCCTTTCCTTCCTCGTTCCAAAGATGGTTCCAGCTTAATTCAAACCCACCGACCTTTTCATAGGGTTCCCCAATATTCTATTCCATTTACCATTCGCTTCTACCTCCCTATTTGGAGTATAATAGGCTCCATTTAGGTTATCTCCTAAGCCACCCGGAGGGAGTGAATCGCCATGAGAAGGTTTGTAGAACTGAATCATCCTCTCGAAGATGGAATGAAGGCTTATCCTGGCTTCCCAAGTCCTGAGATTGGATCTTTTCTTGATCATAAAGCGTCACGTTCTCACTACAACGGCAAAGCAGAATTTTATATTGGAAAGGTAGAAATGGTCTGCAATGTGGGAACCTATCTGGACAGCCCTTTTCATCGGTACCCAGGGGGAAGAGACCTCAGTCGCATTCCCCTTGAAAGGGTGGCAGGTCTCCCTGGAATTGTTCTTGATGCAGCGGTTTCATCAACTCGGTCCGTCAGCATCGATTGCATCGAATCGGAATTGCATGGAAGGGCTGTGCTTTTCAGGACAGGATGGGATCAGCAATGGGGAAAAGATAGTTACTGGGAGCCTGGACCATACCTATCAGAAGAGATGGTCGATCTCTTGGTGCGTTCAAAAGCAGCATTAGTAGGGGTGGACTTCTGGAACGTTGATGATACGATGGATCCAGCTCGGCCGGCGCATACACGGCTTCTTGCTTCAGAGATTCTCATCGTCGAGCATCTGTGTCATCTATCGGTTCTTCCTCGGACTGGTTTCAGATTCTATGCCGTACCGCCTCGGGTTGTAAAAGGTGCCTCATTCCCGGTGAGGGCTTTCGCCGAGATGGATGAATAGGCCGAAGGAGATGTCATCATCCTATCGCTATAAATGAAACCACCCGATGATGATTAGAAGGGACCCTATAAAGGCCAGAAGAGGAATCAAATGGGGAAAGGGCATCTTAGGAAGTTGAAGGGGTAAATCATCACGAAAGCCTCTTGCGGCGAGTGCGATGGTAACTTCTTCCGCCTGGGAAAAGGAGCGCCGAAGAAGAGGAAGGGCAAGGAATTTCGCTTTGCGAAAAGGATTCTTGTTTTTGTCACCCAGTCGAGCCCTGTGGGCCAGACGGACCTCCTCAGCCTGATCCAGAATGAGTGAAAAGAAGCGGAGGGTAAGGGAGACCATGAGCCCGATCCGACGTTCGGGAAGAAAAGGAATAGGTTTTAGAAGCCAGATGAGCGCATCCCGAATTTCCCGAGGCCGGGTCACAGCAGTAAAGAGGTTTGCATAACCGAGAATGAGTCCAATACGCCAGCAGGTCAAACTCGCCAGGCGGAGCCCGTCCGTGCTTATGGGAAGCCATGGGAAAGCAGACAGACGGGGGTCTGGAGCGAAGCAGGCCTGAAGAAGAAAGAGGATAAAAAGGAAGATCGCCCAGGTTCGAAAATCTCGAAGGGACTGTCTCAAAGGCAATTGCGACAGGATGAGAAGCCCGAATAGGATCCCGGAGTCGATGATGAGCCATGAGATTTTCGATGGGAGAAGGGTTGTGGTGATCGTCAGGAGCCCGAAAAATTTGCATCGGGCATCCCACCGGTGGAGAAAAGAGTTTCCGGGGTGGTAGTGAAGGGCTATTCGTTGAGCCATGAAAGCCTTTCCTTTCCGAAAATCGCATAGCATGGGGGTCGGATCCCGAAGTGTGAGAGTATCATAGCGAGCTCTTCGGGCGGGCCTTCGACCTTCAGTTTCCCGTCTTGGATGACTGCGATGCGATCTATGTGAGCAATCACCTTTTCCACATCGTGGGTGGTCACCAAGAGGGTATGCCCTTCACGGTGTAAACGTATCATGTGCTTCAGGACTTCTTGAATCCCAGGATAATCTAAAAAGGAAAAAGGCTCGTCAAAAAGAATCACCTGGGGCCTCATGGCAAGAACTCCAGCAATAGAAAGGCGCCTCTTCTCCCCTCCTGAAAGCAAGTAACAGGGTTTTTCTGAAAGATCTTTAAGTCCCATCACCTGAAGTGCCGAATCAACTCGTTCGTTGACTTCCTCGGTGGAAAGCCCGAGGTTTTCAGGACCAAAAGCAATGTCTTCTCTCACCGTCTCTCCAATGATCTGGCTGTCTGGGTCCTGAAAGACCATACCCACCAGACGGCGGACTTCCCGGGAATTGTGTACGGGATCCAGACCATTTACGTGGACAGCCCCGGAAGTGGGTCTCAAGATACCGCTGATGAGCCGGATGAGAGTCGTCTTACCGCTTCCATTGGGACCGCAGATGAGGAGAAATTGACCTTTCGGGATTGTAAGGTCGATCCCTTTCAACGCATGCGTTCCGTCAGGATAATCATGGCAGAGGTCTCTGATTTCGATCATACTTCTTTCCCCCTCTCCCTTCGACGGGAGAGGGTGGAAACGGAGTGCAGTTGACGGTGCAGGATGGGCCGGATGGCCCGAGCCAGAACGAGAGCAACCGATGCCTTGACCGCATCGCCGATGAGGAAAGGAACCATACCCATGATCAGTGTCTTAGGCCAAGACATTTGGGTGACCACTTTAAGCCAGGGGATTCCAAGGCTGTAGATCGTAAGAGATCCGACCGCGACGGCAAAAATCTCAAGGATCAGAAGACCGCGAGAGCGTTCCGAAATAAAACCCGTGATCCAAGCCGAGAGGACATAGCCAAAAAGGTAGCCTCCTGTCGGGCCCAGAAAATGGGCCAACCCACCTCTGCCTCCTGCAAAAACGGGCATGCCGATGGCTCCCACCAGCAGGTAAAGACCCATGCTGGCGAGCCCCCAGCGACTTCCCAGAAGAAGACCGGTGAGAAGGACAAAAAGAGTAGAGAGGACGATCGGCACGGGCCCAATAGGAACGTGAATGTAAGCCCCCACAGCCGTAAGGGCGGCCATCAGAGAGGCAAGGACCATCCACCTCAACGTTTCAATCGGCATCTCGGCCCCCTTGCTTCTTAACCCTCTTCAAACTCTTCGCGTCCGGACAGAATTTATTGTCAACCTCAATGAAATAAGAGGTTAACAAATAACATTTGGTGTGTCAACGGAAAAATCAAAATCCATACGGGGCTTTGATTCTTAAGACGTATGATAGAAAAGGAAAGCAAAAGAGATGTTTTCAGCATTAGAAAAAATTTCCGGTTCCGTAAGGAGTGTAGATTAGAGAAGACAGATGAATGGTTTGCAAGGTTGGGAAAAGATTTTCCATTATTCAGACAAAAAATGTCGATCTCCTTTTTCAGTATTTACAGGCAAAGAAGTAATACATGTTTGAATCTGATAAGTTAAGATTTTTTGTAAGGTGTGGCATGAAAAATGCTTATCAGTCACCGGGAGACTTTGACCTTATGCTCCAATGTTCTTCCTCTAATCTATTCCAGAACCTAAATTTAGTTGATTTTTTTTTGCAGAGGTGTAAAGTTAATCCGTCGGTTTTACAGCGCTATCTTTGGAATCAAGACCTCACGAAGGGCCTGATATAAAGATATGTGTGGTATATTTTGGAGATATTTTAACCTTTCCATCGCTGGCTTTTTAGAAGACCCTCCGTTCAATTGCCAAAGAGCAAAAGTGTGGTGTAATGCGTGGACGCTGGTGGAGTTGCTTCTCGTCGTAGCGATACTGGGGATCCTAAGCGCAATCGCAGTACCTCTGTGGAACAATTACCTTGACAAAGCAAGAAACACAGCAGCCCTGGCCGACATTCGGGCCATTGAATCGGAGATTGTAAAATTTCAGGCCGAGCGCGGAAGGCCGCCCGACACCCTTGCCGAAGCTGGGTCGCCGACCCGTAACGATCCCTGGGGGAATCCTTACCAGTATCTGAGGATCGAAGGTCTGCCGAAGAAAGACGTTGACGGGAAATGGCGGAAGGACCGCTTTTTGGTTCCGCTCAATTCGGACTTCGACCTGTATAGCATGGGCAAAGACGGGAAGAGTTTACCATGTCTTACGGCCAATGCCAGCCAGGATGACATCATCCGTGCCAATAGTGGAGCATACGTAGGTCTTGCTTCAGATTATTAATTCAGGCTGAAACGCATGAAATTTGAAGGGGCATTTCTTCGCAGTAAGGTGGGAGTCCGTATTTTTTTGCTGTTCATTTGCTGCGCCCTCCTCCCCATCGCAGCCCTCGCGGTCCTGTCTTTCAGCCATGTGACAAAACATCTTGAGGAGCAGGGTCAGAGGAGACTTCACCAGTCGAGCAAGGACATGGGCATGGCCATTTTTGAAAGGCTCATGTTTCTTGAGGACGAAATGAAGGTGGTCGCCTCAAAAATTAGTACGACAAGATCCAACCGTATGCTTCACATACCGTCCAGGGAATTCGGTGAGCACCTAAAACAGCGGTTCAAAAGCCTCGTCCTTATCACCGATTCGGGTGAATTGGTGCCCCTCTTTGGTCATATTAAGAATAGACCTGAATTGGATCCGAAAGAGAAGCAGCATATTCGATCCGGTGGCACCCTTGTATCCAGCATGTATGATCCAGTTCTTTCGGGGCGCATATTTATGAGCATGGCGCTCGATTCCGGAGACCCGAAGCGGGGAATTCTATTGGGAGAGATTGAGGCCAGATACTTGTGGGGTACAAGCGTTGAGCATCCATTACCGCCCATGACGGAACTTTATATACTGGACAACTCAAACAACGTGCTCTTTTCCACACTTCCCGGACCGGTATCGTTTCCCGAGGAGGTCGCGCTCAAAATGGCCAGGTCTGCCTTAGGTCAATTCGAGTGGGTTTATGAAAAGGAAAAATACTTCGCTCATTATTGGTCACTCTTTCTTCAGGGCCAGTATTTTGCGCCGAGATGGACAGTGGTGATGAGCGAATCGAAATCAGATCTGCTCGCACCCACGGCCAATTTCAAAAGAATCTTCCCTCTTGTCATCCTCATGTCCCTATTTGTGGTATTACTCCTCAGCGTTATCCAGATTCGAAGGAGCATGATTCCTCTTGGAATGCTCCAGGAGGGCACTAAGCGCATCGCCGCAAAGGATTTCGATAGCCGCGTCACGATTCGAAGCAATGATGAGTTTGAGGAACTCGCAGCATCCTTCAATATGATGGCCAGTCAATTGGGTAAACAATTTAATGCCCTGACCACATTGGCCGAGATCGACCGAGCCATTCTTTCCTCGTTGGAAACGGAGAAAATCGTCGACGTGATTCTTAACCGCATACATGATGTCTTCCCTTGTGATTGTGTCAGCGTAACCTTACTTGATCCCAACGATAAGATGATGGCCCAAACTTACATTGGGAACGTCAAGCCAGGCGATGAAAAAAGAGTGGAAACGATCAATCTCACGCCCGAAGAGATAAAAGAACTCACTAATGATCCAGAAAACGCATTCGTGGAAGTGGAGGAGGCGCCCCCTAACTATCTTGCCCCATTGGCCAGACGCGGCCTCAAGTCATTTTTGGTCCTACCCATTATCCTCAAGAAAGGGTTGTCGGGAATCATCACATTGGGGTACGCCAAATCACCTGTACTCAGCGAGGAAGACTTTCTCCGAGCTCGCGAATTGGCTAACCAAATGGCCGTGGCTATGTCAAATGCCCAGCTCGTCAAGGAATTGAACCAGCTCAACTGGGGCACACTCAGAGCTTTAGCCCGAGCCATTGATGCAAAATCTCACTGGACAGCAGGTCATTCTGAACGGGTGACGAAACTGGCGCTAAAAATCGGCCAGGCTTTGGGACTACCCCAAGAAGAAATCGATACCCTCCACCGAGGAGGACTGCTGCATGACATCGGTAAGCTCGGCATACCTGGCTATATTCTCGACAAGGCCGGTAGATTGACGGATGAGGAAGAAAAGCTGATGCGTGAACACGTTCGCTTGGGGGCGCGCATTCTGGAACCCATTACGGCGTACGCCGAAACCATGCCCATTGTGTTGCAGCATCACGAGCATTTCAATGGTACAGGTTACCCCGATGGCCTCGTCGGAAAAACCATCAGTTTGAGTGCTCGCATCCTTGCGGTGGTCGACTCCTTCGATGCACTTACCTCAGAGCGGCCATACCGACAGGCACTGGACCACAAGTCTGCCATCGAGGTGATTAAGCAAGAGGTCGGCACCTACTTCGACCCAAATATCGTGCAAGCCTTTTTGGAGATCGTGGCGCACGAATCAAGAGGGGAGGAGGATCAATGAAAGCAGAAAGAGTTTTAATCGTATTCATCTTTCTCCTTGTCTTCTTTGCATTTCAATGCGGGAAGAAACCTACCGTTCCGGACGATTTGATTGGAGTGTGGAAGACCTCGGCACCGCAATATGAGGATCGCTTTTTTGAGATTAAGAAGGATCAAATAATCTTCGGCACCGGAGACGGAAACTCCGACACCCATAGGATCAACAACATAGAAATGGAAAAAATTCGTGGAGTAGAAAGCCGCTTGTACACCATCCACTACAAAAATCTTGAAGGGCAAGAATACAAATTCTCCTTCTACTATGATCCAATTAAGCATGGCGTGATTCGATTTAAGAATCAAGACAACATCGTATGGACCAGAGAGGAGAGTTAGTTGAGAATGTGGCCGGACAAGAGAAGGTGCATTCTCATCGACCATCTGCCACACCTATCCAGTTTTGCTTCATCAATCATCTCATTGATCTGTGGACCCAGTACAAATTTCCGTTTGTACCCCTTTTAGAAGGAATGGCCGAGAAAGGTTTTGAATATGAAATTTTATGACGTGCATATTCATTTTTTTTATGAATGTCCGCTCGATGAACTGAGACGTATTTTTCGTCTTCTGGAAACGATGGGTGTGGGGGGCATTGATGTCTTAGTCATCGCCGAATATCCGGCTGAAATGGAAACGGTTCTGAAGATGATTCCTGGGGAATACCATCCCTATTCCACTCCCAGAGTTTTTGAAAATCAAAGAGACCCTTTTCCGGCGCTAAGCTGGCCTGGCCCATTGAAGATCGTTCCCTTTTTAGATGGCCGATTTATCGAGAATCAAATCGAGCAAAAAATCAAAATGTTTAGGCAGAGGGGTTTTGAAGGTCTCAAATTGCTCTATGTGCCGGAGGAAGACCCGGAACTTAGAGTTGGGGGCATGGAGAAGACATTCGGACGAACTTGTAAACGATCAGAGGAAATTACAGCGTCGCTGATCGAAAGTGCTTCTGCTCAAGACATGTCGGTCATGATGCATGTCGATTTAAGAAAATATGGCAAGTTTGTGGAAGAGATGATCCATCGTCACTCTCAGACCAATTTTAATATCCCTCACTTCGGATTTTCCAGGCGGGCAATATCCTTTCTCTTAGAGAGATATCCAAACTGTTATACAGACCTATCCTCTCTCAGACCCTTCATCGAAAAGGATCCGGTATCCTACCGAGATTTTATCCGACGGTATCAAGATCGGATACTCTTCGGCAGCGACGCCTTGATCATCCAGCCGGAGCATGTCCAGTCGACGCTGAAATTTATCGATCGATTTCTGGACGACATGGAGATATTTCATAAGTTGGTGAATAAGAATTACTTGGCGTTCCACGGCATCCCCGATGAAGTATAGTTGATCAACTTTTGAGTTCTGGTATTAATGTGGTAATTTTGGTTTCATGAAGTATAATCGTTTCAAAGATGGTATGAGAGTGTATCGATGTAGAGCCACCTGGAGACACCTATGAAGAAATCTGGGAAAGAGATACCGGTCAAAGTGAGTCAAGGCGAAGTATTTATTCCTGACCGATTAAACGTTCTCAACAGGACTCAGCGGCAGGCGGTCCTTGCAACCGTTTCGGATGAACAGCCCTTTACCTCTCTCATCGCTTATACGCTGACTCCTGATATGAGAGGCGTGATCTTTGCCACGCCGAAGGATACAACGAAATATAGGAATATACTGAAGCAAAAGCAGGTGGCCATTCTCATTGACACACGAACGAAGACTGGCAGTGACTATCTGGAGACCGAAGCTGTAACCATTATCGGTAGGGCGCGGTCCATTCGGCGAGGGAAAGAGAGGTCAGAGTTGGCTGAGATATTCGTTAAGAAGCACCCGAAGCTGACCCAATTTATGAAATCTCCAACCACAGCCCTTATCTTTGTTGCAATCTCCCATTGTCTCCATGTGAGCGGATTCCAGAGCATTTCTGTATGGAGGGTGGAGCAAGCTCTTGATGCCTCAAAAAAAATGGTCAGTGTATCCATGGAGTCTAAGGTTAAGTGTTGAGCGTGAAGTATTTCCTGTAATCATCTGTTTACAGATTTTGACGGGGGGTGTAGGTTCATTTCGATAGTCGATAAACAAGATTTGGATATTTCTTTCATATCCCAACCTTATCCGGAGTGCGGATATTGACAAGAAATCCACGGTTTAGAATTCAACATTCTTTATTGCTACCTATCTGTTTCATCCCTATTCTGGAGATGAGCATTTCTGATAATCCTGCGTTTACTGTTTTGTCCGCCCTCCATAGCCATGATAACTCGAATAAACAAAGATAACTTAATTATTTTTAAAGACATCCAACCTTTTGTGAATATTTCTTAATAAATTTTTCTTGACATCATAGATCGCATCATGCTAATGTGAACGTATATTCACAATTAAAAATGATGGGAAGAAAGAAGTTGAAAACAGAGGTCAGGCAGGCACAGATCATTGAGGCAGCCATGAATCTGATCGCGAGTCGAGGTGTTAAAGGACTCAGCATGGTTGCTCTTGCAAATAGAATCGGCCTCGTCCCGTCAGCCATATACCGTCATTTTAAGAGTAAGAATAATATTGTGGATATGGTTCTTGATTCTATTCAGGAGAAACTCTTAACCAATATTAGAATAACTTGCAAAGAGACTTCGGAGTCCATGGACCGTCTTCAGCGTATTCTCAAGCGTCATGTCGAGACTCTTAGAGAAAATCGAGCGATCCCGCGCATCATCTTTACGGAAGATGTTTTCAGCGGGAACCCAAAACGAAAAACTAAAGTATATAGAATTGTCAACGGGTACCTTGGAGGGTTGAACAAGATTATCCGGGATGGTCAAGAAAAGGGGCAAATTCGTTCCGATATGGATTCTAAGACGATTGCCCTGATGTTTCTTGGTATGATCCAACCTGGAGCAATCCTATGGTTTCTGAGTGATGGAAAGTTCGACATCTCAAAACATTCCGAAAAGAACTGGAATGTTTTTAGGGAGGCCATCAGAGCAAACTGAATCCTTCATTTCCTCCATTTAAGAGACCAGGTGAGAAAGGAGGCATTAATGGATATTATCAATCTCAAGGGAAAGGAAGTCTTTAAAAAAGAAGATCGGGGATTTGCCAACCTGATAGACGAGAAATATCTCCAAATTAACCAGGTCTGTCTTGAACCCGGCCAGCAGGTCCCTCACCACAATGCCAACTCTAACGTAACCCTTACGGTGGTTTATGGGGAAGGCACCTTTCAGGTAGGTGTTGAAATGGCAAAGATGGGCCCTGGGCAACTTCTCCGCGTTCCCGTTCAGTCTCCTATGAGCATCAAGAATGAATCAAAAGAGAGGCTCGCCTTTCTGGTGATCAAAGCTCCTCACCCATCCGAAATAAAATAATCTGGTCTTCCCTTTCCTTCCCTCGCACACGGGGGGAAGCTTGGAGGGTTTCTCGAGGGTAGTCTTTTTGTGACACAGATTTTTAACAAAATAATCAAGGAGGGAGAAGACAGCATGAAGAAGAACATTTTTACCTCGTTGATCGTTTTAGCAATTCTTTGCACCCTGGTTCTTTTAGGGCCAAACAACCTGTTTGCCCATTGTGATGGAATGGATGGTCCTGTAGTTACTGCTGCTAAGCAGGCTTTAGAGACTGGAGACGTTAATCTTGTTCTGATCTGGGTATCTAAAAAAGATGAGACCGAAATAAGAAATGCTTTCCAGAAAGCCCTAACTGTAAGGAAGCTAAATCCAGAGGTAAAGGAACTCGCAGACATGTATTTCTTTGAAACCCTTGTTCGTATTCACCGGGCTGGGGAGGGTGAACCCTACACGGGTATTAAACCTGCTGGCCGTGACCTTGGCCCTGCTGTTCCCGCTGCAGACAAGGCGATTGCCGATGGCAAATTGGAACCCCTCTATAAAATTCTCACAGACAAAATACATGAGGGCCTTCATGAAAAATTTAAAGAGGTCATGAAGAAAAAAGATTTTAAGAAGAATGATGTGGATGCCGGCAGGGAATTTGTAGAGGCTTATGTGCCCTTCGTTCATTACGTCGAGGCTCTTTACGATGCTGCTGCAAAAGGAGGAGGCCACGGTCATTCCCAAGAAGATGAGAAGGGAAGCGAGCACAAGCATTAAATAGCCCTTTGAGATCATGATATGAGGCTCCGAAAGATGAGTATCTACATCAAAATGCTATCGCTCCTCATCCTTGTCGCGTTGCTCACCATGTGCGCCGCTGCTCCGAAAAAAGTGGAAGAGATCGATGTGGGATTCTGCATCTCCTGCCACCAGGAAAGAACACCTGGCCTCTTTCAATCCTGGGTAGAATCGAAACATGCGAAGAACGGGGTCAATTGCATCACCTGCCATATCGACCACCAGGCTGCTTCTGATCAGAAGGCCATGGTTTTCCCGGAAACATGCGGTGAGTGCCACTCGAAGCAGTTGGAAGAATTTCAGAATAGCCGGCATTCGATAGGGTTTGATCGAATGCGGATTCAGGGAGAGTATCTTGGCATTCCGCAAGAAATCCGAGCCGCCTTCTGTGAGCGCTGTCACAGTATCCAGAAACGGTGTAACAGCTGTCATACCTCTCATCGGTTCTCTTTGAATGAGGCAAGAGATCCAGATGCCTGTGGAGTTTGCCACCTCGGTCCTGATCACCCGCATAAAGAGATGTACGAGACCTCCCTTCATGGAACAATTTACAAGATGACTCAGAATCCCGATCGAGCCCCTCGTTGTATTACCTGTCATATGCCCAAGGGGACCCATAAGTCGAGTTTTGGTATTGCGAGGGGACCAGCAGGAACCCGCTCCGAGGTGGTTAACTTGAAAGAGGTTCCTATATCAAAGGAAGAGGAAGAAAAGAAAAGGGAGGAAATGATCGGGGTCTGCACAGGGTGCCATTCGGGACGGTTTGCT
>Ga0315282_10006007_pt1 | contig 20466 bp, 17 predicted proteins | sample YL17G07_20_MG_FD_203693 | JGI IMG/M metagenome (GOLD analysis project Ga0315282, IMG submission 203693) | Sediment microbial communities from Yellowstone Lake, YNP, Wyoming, USA - YL17G07_20 | ecosystem: Environmental > Aquatic > Freshwater > Lake > Sediment | place: USA: Wyoming | collected... | reverse complement strand
TGCCGAATCGCCCGGGTATATGTCTGCCGGCTGGGATGACGCCACTGACGCGGTGAAGCTTGGAGAGCCGCCGACCCTCACGTTGATTGTGTTGCTTTCGGTGAATTTCGAGAAGCGCTTTTCGTAATTCGTTATGACTGTGACGGGGTACGTACCCGGCTGTCCGAGGCTGTCAACAGGCAGCGTGAATGTCACAGTGCCGTTTTCAGGCGGGTAAAGGAAGCAGAGCGTGCCAAGATACTGGGTGTCCGGCCCCTCCACCGAAAGCGGGTATGATGTAATTATCTGGACAGAAGTCCGCTCTGCGCAGTTGTCCCATTCTATGCTCTTCAGCATGAGCGTGAGGTTCACCTCGCTCCCGGGCTGCGCAGGCGCTTCGCTTAGGGAGTAGTTCTGAAGCTGGACCTTCGGGTTCAGCGATGCAGAAACAATCCCGCATAAGAGCGCGACAAAAACGAGCGCAGACAGAATTCTTTTCGAAAAAATCTTTTCCATATAACCACCCCATACATGTATTCCGTATTTTCAGATCACGTCGGCTATATCAGCTCCCTCTTGAAGAGCAGAAGGCTCAACACTATCGTTAGGAGCGCAAAAACTGAAAGGAACGCAAGGTCTGGAAGTACCTGCCCAAGTGTGAAGCCCTTTATCATTATGCCCCTTAGCGCGTCGGCGGCATAGGTCATAGGAAGGGCTTTCGCCACGCCCTGAAGCGCCTGCGGCATCGTTTCAACTGGCAGGAAGACGCCCGCAAGGAACATCGTCGGCATTGTGATTAGCATTGACATTGCCATGTACTGCTCCTGTGACCTTGCAAGGACTGAGAATACCATGCCGAGGCCGGTCGCGCCGGCTGCATAGATGCATATCACTCCCAGTACCGAGAGCATGCTGCCCTTGACAGAAACTCCGAAAAGGAGCATTGCGATAAGGACTATGAAGCTTGAGCGGATTATCTCGAATACTATGTAGAAGAGAAGCGTGCCGCTGAGTATCGTGAAATTCGAGGTGGGGGTGAGGAAGACGCGTGTGAGCGAGCCATCCCTCCTCTCGCCCGCGACCGCCCTTCCAAGCCCCATCACTGCGCCTTGGAAAATGATGAGCGCGAGTATGCTCGGTATAAGGAAGTCGAGGGCCGGCCTTCCGCTGCCATAGGGTTGTATCTCATCCATTGAAACTGCCGGGGAAACGACCTGAAGGGCATCCTGTGATATTTTCTCAAGCTCGTCGCCTGCAGCCCCGACAAGGGCGCTCGAATGCAGTATTGCCTCCTTTGTGCCGAGCGCAGAAGCGTAAACCGCCTTTGAGTTCGCGTAGATGGACGCGGCGTCTGAGGCAAGCCTCGCGTTTGCGGCCGAAAGCCCCTTGTAAAAAGCTATCTGGGCAAGGACTGCCTGCTGCGCGTCGCCAGCTGATAGGCTGTAAAGCACTGTCCCAGGGTCGGAAACGCCAACCGTTGCCAATAACTCGCTCTGGTCTATCACGTAGCCGAGCGAATTCCTGAGCCCCTGCACAGTGGAGGAAACTGCGCTCGACGTAAGGGATGACACGTAGCGCGAGTCCCTGAATGAGGCGTCCGCAGCAGCTGCCTGCGATGAGCTGTCCGCCGATGCAGCTGCCCTCATCGCCTCTCCTGCGGATGACAGGCGGGCTCTTGCTTCAATCGCTTCTCCGCTTATTGCCGCTGCTCTGCCCGCGGAGATTTCGGAAGAGAGCCTCTGAACGAACGCAAGGGTTGACGCGCGGGTTATCTGCGCAACAGACGGGTCCGCCTCGTCCACTATAACCGAAAGCTGCGCCTTCCTTCCTGAGCGTATATCTTCCCCGAAGCCGTTTGGGATTATGAAGAGTATCTTTATCTCGCCCGACTCGATTAGCCTCCTCCCCTCATCCTGGCTTCCGAGCAGGTGTTTTATTGAAAACAGCTCGTTTGAGTAGAGGCGCGACTGCACGAGTTGCGAATAGTCCGAGTGGTCGTAATCCACTATTGCGCTTGCGATGTGCTTTGGCATCTCGCCCGCGGTGTAACCGAAGATCACTATCATCACCATGGGGAAAAGCAGAAGCATCGCAAGGCGTATTTTGTCGTTCTTCATCACCATCCAGTTTTTCCTGACGATTGCGTACATCTTTGCAAAGTCTATGAGTTTCTCAACCGAATTGTTGCCATTTCCGTTTTTTCTTTGTTTGCCGCTCATAATCCCGCCTTCAAATTTTTCTTCGTAAGATTTATGAAAACCTCTTCCAGCGAAGGTTCTGTTGCCTTGAGGTCGCGCACATCGACCCCTTTCTTTGAAAGGAGGCTCGAAACCCTGTGCACTGCGTCGCCCCTTACGCTCTTGAGGAGTATCTCCACCTTGTTGCCCTTTGCGAAAACGTCATCCGCCTTCGCGACGTCCTTCAGCTCGCGCAGTAGCTTCCTGTCCGGCTGGCCGCCAAGCTCGAGCTCGATTCGATGGCAGCCGCCGTGCATTCTCTTCAGCTCCGCCGGCGTTCCCTCGGCTATTAGTTTCCCGAGGTCCATTACTGCGATGCGGTGGCATAGTTTGTCCGCCTCCTCCATGTCGTGGGTGGTGTATACTATTGTTATGCCGGAGTCGTTGAGCGATTGGGTGAGTTCGCGCAGCGCAATCCTGCTCTGAGGGTCCAAGCCCGACGTGGGCTCGTCCATGAAAAGAATGTCTGGGGTGTGCAGAAGGCCGGCGGCGACCGAGAGTCTCTGCTTCATCCCTCCGGAGTAGCCCTCCGCAAGCACGTTACGCTTGTCAAAAAGGCCCACTGTCTTTAGGAGCTCCTCGCTCCTTCTCCTCATTTTCTCTTTCTCCATGCTGAAAAGGGAGCCGATGTACCAGAGGTTCTCCATTGCGGTGAGCTCGCCGAACAGGGCGAATTCCTGCGGCACGACGCCGATCCTGCTCCTCACAAAGGCTGCCTCCTCCTTCAGGTCGAAGCCGGCCACGCGCGCAGTGCCCTCGTTTGGGATGAGTAGGGTGGTGAGCATCTTTATCGTAGTCGTCTTGCCTGCTCCGTTTGGGCCGAGAAAGCCGAAAAGCTCGCCCTTCCTTATCCTCAGCTTCAGCGAGGAGACTGCGGTGAAGTTGCCGAACCTCTTTGTGAGGCCGTCACATTCTATCGCGTATTCGCCCGCCATACAATCCACTGCGCCAGCCCGTCTTCTGCGGCCATTATTTATTTATAATACTCCAGTTACCGTAATATTCTATTTATTGGACTATTCTATTTATTGGAATAAGAATATAAACCTTTTGTCTCATAATAGGGGTATGGATTTCGAAAGCCCGAAGCATTCAAAAACCAAAAGGGAGCACGGGATGAAGTTCCTTGCTCTTTTTCTCATATGGAGGCTGCTGAAGTCACCGTTGCACGGTTATTATATCACCCAGGAAATAAAGGATATGGGAGTGATTCCTGTCAAGCCATCAACAATATACCTTGTTCTCTCAAAGCTGGAGAAGGGCGGCCTTGTAAAGGGCTCGCCTGGGGAGGCTGGGAAGAGGATGAGGAAGGAGTATAGGGTTACGGCAAAGGGCAGGGCAGTGTTCGAGCGCATAAAAAAAGAAAGGGTGAGGGGTTTGCTGCGCGAATTCCTCAAGTCGTTTCTCTCGTAAATGCTCATTTCTAAGAAACATAGAAGGCCGATAAAAATAAAGTGCCAAGGGCGAGATTTATTCATTTTCTTTGGGTCAAGCCTTTCTTTTCCCAAAGGAAGGATTGAACTCGCGACTTCCAGATTTCACCCAGCTGCCATTTTCAATCATAGCATTTCGCTCATAACTCATAAAGCAGGGCTTATGAGTCTGGCACTCTAAACCAAACTGAGTTACCTTGGCACAGGATAAGTAGGAAGAAGCAGGTTAAAAAAAGTTTAGACCGCGCAAAAGCGGCCAGTTAGTTGGTTGGAGTGATGAGACATAGCCTGCCTTCTGTTTCAAAGCAACATTCGACTAAGCGACTTATCGTCTTGCACCGCACATCTCACTCCGCACGGGCGCGTTTCATCCCTTTCTTCTCCATCTCCTTTCGTCATCCTCATCTGGAGAGAAGGTTTCGTTTCTGTTCCCGATTTTGCCTTAGGCATCAGAGCTTTCGCGGTGGGCAGAACTTCCTCTGTTTTTTCCCGGGGAGTGTTTCATCCCTAAGGAACTTCAGTTTGCTGCTCGCCCATCACTCCGTGAATATATGGAAGAGGGGGTATAAAAAGGTTACTTTGGCCTCCATATACTGTTGAATTCATTGCTGTTGGAATAATAGATCCATATTTTTCTGCCCGTCACAAGCTCAAATGCATTATTGATTTCCATTCTCTTATCCCTGTAAGGTTCAAAGGTCTCTACGTTGGTTTTAACACCGGACACTTTGTTCATGGGGTCCAACACAAGATCGAATTTACCATTGTTATTTATGTCAACTTCAACCCACGCATGTCTGCCTTCCTCAAACCTCCCTCTAACGAGTCTGCTTTTTACCCCAGCTTCTTGGAGGGCCAGCTGAAGGGCGGCTGCCCTGTGTCTGCACACTCCGCCTTTTTCGGCAAAGCCCCCAAGTGTCTTTTCCTCCTTAGCCGTCTCACTACTAGGCTCGCTGAGTTTATCTGAATACCATCTATTGAATCTCTTGAATATCTCCTTCGCAATAGTTTCCTGCCCCTCTCCATTAAGTCTAATAGCTATACCTTTTGCCTTTTCGAGGAATTGAAACAAATACGATGATGGACCTTTGTTGACCGTTAGGAGTTCTCTGCTGGTGGATATGTCCTGGTACCCTAATTCAGAGTCGAACCCTGGCAATATGTCGCCTTGCTTTAAGAAGAGGACACTCTTGGTTTCATCGTAATTTCTGGCGTTGACATCGCGGGAGAGTTTATTTTCGGTCCAATAGTGGAGGTTGAGAAGGAAGTCGATGTTGCGCTCTGTTATGTATGGTCTTTTCGCGCTGAGTGCATTTTCTTCTTGAACGGTCTTTAATGGGTTTTCGCCGTATTTTTGCTGCATGTCTTTTGAGGAGAGACCAAATACTTCCTCAATAAACCGTTCGTTTGCCTTTACTTCCTTAACAACCGTCTCTGCTTCCTTAATAAGCTGCGTTGTCCTCGCTTCCGAGGCTTTCTTAAGGGATCCCACTACTTCCTCAAAATGTTTTGATGTCTCCAATTCTAACTCCGGCAATATGGAGGCCCCCTCCTTTATCTTTACGTCCCTGAGCACGCTTCTCTCGGCAAGCTTCCTGCTCATCCTCGGGCCTGCAAACGCGAAGCCCATGAATATTCCATTTGAAATCACGCCTTCAACATCAGCTGCGCTCCAGCCAGCATCTTTTGCGTCAACGACTATGTCAAGCGAACCGATACCGCAGCTTGTCATCAGATAAGCACCTGATGCTTTTCCGATATAGCTAAGCGTTTTTCCAGCAATTCCAAGTTCTCCAAGGCCGGCAGTAGGTATGAGCGCCATTGCAAAACCAGGGATTGATTCCTTCGTCAGCTTTCCATGCACTGCATAATCATCTGCGACAATCTCTAATCCTTTGCATTCGAAGTAAGTCAAACTGGCTGCCTGGGTTATGCCAAATGATGGTATGAATCCAATGCCAATCATTGCAAGCATTGTCGCATCAGCCATTATCTTCTTGTTGAGTGGTATCTTTGATTTGTAGTAGCGGATATTTGCTTCTGAATCTGAATCCAAGGCATAGCTGACCTGGGCTGGCGCTTCGGCAACTGCCCTGCCCCTCTCGCGCAGGCAGTCCTTTGCCTCGTCTAATGAATGGATGACTGTCTCCCTCTCATGTATGAACCTGTCCATACCCTTTGCTTTAGCAGAATCCACTCCCTCTTTCTGTATAACCTCCTTTTTCTCTTCCTTAAGCGCCTTGAGCATTCCCTCTGATTCTGAAAGGGCTGCGTTTATGTATGCTTTAAAGTTCCTCATTATTTCCGGGTTATCATAGTCTTTGTCAACCTTTGGAGCCGCGTCAAGTATTTTGTACCTCCAATCAAAGACATGGGCATTCACATATATTCTGTTTGCCTGTATGTTCGCTTCCATTATGAAAGGTATCTTTCCGTTATTGTCAAGTGAAAGGAATTCTTCTGAGTCAAGCGCTGTTTTGAGTTTCGTGAGGTATGACTTCATCTGTAAGAGGGTTACGCGCTGGTCGCCAAAGTGAGGTTTTTCTTCCGCGGCGGCAGCTTTTTCCCGTCTGCCAATGGATTCGTATGTCTTATCCAAGAAGGAGATGTAGTGGTCTATGACGTCTATTGTTTTCTGGGTGTCCTTTGTGAGAAGCTCCTCAAGCTTTTCTTTTGGGACCTTTTTAGGGACCTCTGCAAATACCGGCATATCAACCGTGGTTATTTCTCAATAAAAGGATAAAAGCGTATGCTATTCTGGTATGTGCCCCAATGCGGAGTAAAGAACAAGTGCTATATCATCAAACTTTCCGAGTATCTTCTCGCCGTATTTGTTCTTTATTATATTCCCCCATCTGTCCTTCTTCTTGCAAGCCTGAAGAGCTTTTCCCTCGCGTCCTTTAGGTTATTTTTTTCGACTATCTCCTGTATTTCTCGCGGAGTAACGACATCGCTTAGGCCATCTGAGCAGACGAGTACCGTTTCCCCTTTTTTTAAATCATGGGAGAAATAGTCCGCATCCTTCCAGAACCCGTCTCCAACAGCCCTCGTTAGCTGGCGTCTCAGTGGGTGGATTGACGCCTGCTCCTTAGTTATCTCGCCGCCCTCAACCATCTCCTGGACAACTGAGTGGTCCGTTGTTATCTGGATTGCTTTTTTCCTGCCCTTCCTTACAACGTATATCCTGCTGTCGCCAATGTTGAACGCGTGAAGTTTTTTGCGAAGGATGAAGGCGACGGCAGCCGTTGTCCCGCCTTCCCCCTTCAGCTTTTTGTATATCGCGCTGTTTATACTCTTCAGAACAGGGGGTATGTCTTTTTGGTTTTTTATCCTCCCCTTTCTAACCGCTTCCTCAAAAAACTTCTTTGCAATTCCGCTCGCGAGCTCTCCGCAAGCCATCCCCCCCATCCCGTCAAAAACACCAATGAGAATTGCTTCCTCTCCGTTTATTTTGAATGAGAGGGAGGTATACGCGTCTTGGTTTTTTGGGGTGTGTTCTCCTCTCTCACAAATAGCAGCGAAGGCCATCAGCATTCCCCAAGCCTGTATCCAGGCACAGAAAGCCCGGTCTCGTTGACTGCGCACGCGGAGAACTGGTTTATGTAAGTCCTCCACTCAGTCGTCTCATTTCCGACAATGACTTTTGCGCAGACAGGCGCGTACCAGCTTATTTCTTCCATTCCCTCGAAAGCCGGCGGGCACTCCGTGATTGCCCCTCCCCCCGCGCATTCCCCTTTTCTGAAACCGAGGATGATTGGGGCGGATGTGTTTGCTATAAACCGTTCAAGCAGTATGCTCTCGTTCGTTATGTTAAGCACGTTGTTTGTTACCTTGTTGGCAAAATAGGAGCACCCATCGCAGCTGGAGTCAAACTCTTTCCATTTGATTGTTTTGTTTTCCTCTACCATTGCACAGACCTTTTCCTTTGTTTTGCATTCCTCCCCGGTTGAGGGGCAGTAGGAAAGCATTGCCCTGTCGCATGGGCCATCCCTGTAGCCAAACGCTTCCCCGTAATCGCTCCTGTCATAGCAAGCGTAGCAGCTGTTTGGGTATTCCTTCCATGAAAGGGTTGTTTTGTTTTCGTAAATGGAAAAGTACATGCCGCAGACAGGCGAGTAGACCTCGCATGTCGACGCGTTTATCCTAGTCAAATCTTCGGGGCACCTGCGCAGCCCTGAATCCGGCGAAAGAAGGCACATGTTGTCAACCTGCAGGCAATCCTTGTACAGCTCGTCGCATTTTTCCTCTGGGAAAGCCCCGCATTCGGCTATAAGCTTCCCCTCTTCAGTGGTGTAAGCATAGTCAGAGCCAAACCCCTCCCTACCAAGCCTGTATACGTTGCTCCCGCAGTCGTTTATGGATACCACCCTGCTGTCCGATTCGCCGTATGTCCTCCAGCAGAAATCCGTCACCTCAACCTTCTCAACAATTGGGCTGCAAACTCCTCCTTCGGCTCCTTTCTCGATGCATTCATACCCGTCGGGACATTGTATTGCATCCGGTCCGCCGCATTGTACGCCTGCTTCAACAGGCATGCAGACGCCGAAAAGAAGCGGGTCGGACATGTTTATATCGCACTTCATCCCAGTATGGCAGGTTATTCCTTCAGGGCCGCCGCACAGGCTTACGTTCTCCTCTGTGGGTCCCCCAGGGGGTTTCTCGGGAATCACGCACCTTGGGGGAAGAGGGCATCCACTCGCATCCACTCTGGATACCATTTCTCCTCCCTTGTCAAGGCATGACTCGACAACTGTAGGGGAGACTGGTGCGAGATACGGGCATTCAGTTGTCACGTTCGTTACGTTCGTTATGTTCCCGGGCGTCCCGCCAGTTGTTACCTCAACGAATTCCCTTGCGTGCTCAACGCAGCCAATTAGAAGAAAGATTACAAGCAACGCGATGAGGGAATAGCGGTTCAATTCATCACCAGAGGTATAGTGATTGAGAACGCTTTAAATGCTTTTAGTTTATCCAGGATGAATAGGTATATTCCAATCGCGGTGGCATTCTAAAGAGTGACCTCATTGTCCTTTCTTGGCACCACAGTTAAACCTTGATTACGCCTGGCATTTTCCTTTTGTGCGCGCTTTTCTTCATGGCTGAAAGGACGAGCTTAACGATTGATTTGCCGGCGATTTTTTCTATCTTGCTCCTCTTCCATCCGTTTTCAATGCACCATAGGACAGTGTCTATCTGCTCATATGCTGCTCCTATTTCCTCCTCGGCGACGTGGCCCGGCCAGAAGCCTGGCGATGATGGTTTTTCAACAACGTTTTTCGGCAGCCCGAGATATCTTGCGATTTCCCTAACCTGCGTCTTGTAAAGGCCCCCTATTGGGAGTATGTCGCACCCTCCGTCCCCGTATTTCGTGAAATAGCCGAGCCTTAGCTCGCTTTTGTCACCGGTCCCAACGACAATGCCCTCCTCTGAATGGGCAAACGAGTAGAGGGCCATCATCCTCAGCCTCGCCATAAGGTTGCCCTTTTCAACCCTTGTCATCTTTCCGTGCTTTTCTATCCTCCCCTCAATTTCCTTAAGCGCGTCGCTAAGGTTTATCGTAATGCCCCGTATCCCCAGCTTTGAGATTACCGCTTCGGCATCCCTTATGTCGCTTTTCGCAGTTGCTGGCGAAGGAAGTATTATGCCGAGGACGTTTTCCCTTCCAAGGGCAGTTGAACACAGGGCAGCAGTAACAGCGGAATCGGTCCCCCCGCTTATTCCGATGACTGCAGTTTTCCTTCCGTTTCCAAGCATGTGCGCGCGCAGTGAGGAGGATATTTTTTCCGAAACCCCTCTGCAGTCGATTTTTTTTATCTTTTTTATTACGTCGGCCGCCCCCATCTTTTCACCCCACTGCCGGATTTTTCGCAAAAAAGCGCTTTTTTAGCTCGCTCGTGATCATTATGCTGCTCGATATGAGGAGCACAAGAAGCCAGTCGCCTAATGTCAACGGCACTGTTGAGAAAATCTGCTGGAACGGCTGGCCGTACACTATCGCGATGTGGAGGAATAATGAAACGAAAATTGCAATGAGGAGGTATTTGTTTGAGAAGAAATCCTCGAAGATTGATTTTGTCGGCGACCTGCAGTTCAGCGCGTTGAAAAGCTGGAAAAGGACGAACGTCGTGAAGGCGACTGTCGCCGCCTTTTCCACCGGGAATCCGAAGCCGAGCTCGATTATGAAGAGGAGGAACGTGCCGAACGCCATTAGGACGCCGTTGAACAGGGTGGTTGATATGACGTCGCCTGCAAAAAGGCTCTGCTTTGGCGGCCTCGGGGGCACCTTCATGACCGCGCGTGACGGCGGCTCAGCGCCAAGCGCGAGTGCTGGCGGGCCGTCCATTATTATGTTTATCCACAGTATCTGTACCGGCGTCAATGGCAGCGGGGTCTTTAGCAGCTGGGCAACGAACATGAGCAGGAGGGCGCCAACGTTTGTTGAGAGCTGGTAGCGGACGAAATTGAGTATGTTGTTGTATATGTTCCTCCCGTACTCGACGGCCCTCGCTATTGTTGCAAAATTATCGTCAACGAGAATCATGTCGGACGCGCCCTTGCTCACGTCGGTCCCTGTCCCCATCGCCACCCCTATGTCCGCCTTCTTTATCGCAGGGGCGTCGTTTACGCCGTCCCCGGTAACCGCAACCACCTCGCCCATGTCCATTAGGGCCTTCACTATCCTGAACTTGTATTCCGGCGTCACCCTGCTGTACACCTTTATCTTTTTCGCTATTGCCCTGAATTCGCTTTCGTCCATCTCCTCGATTGAGGAGCCCGATATCGCCTCATCGTCCCTCTTTAGGAGCCCGAGCTCCTTTCCGACCGCCACTGCCGTAAGGTGGTTGTCGCCTGTCAGCATGACCACTTTTATCCCGGCCCCTTTGCAGGCCGAAACCGCGCCCTTCACCTCGGGCCTAAGCGGGTCGAGCATTCCCATGAACCCTGCAAAAACAAGCCCTTTCTCAGTGCCCTTCATCGTGTACTCAATGTTTTTTGGCATATTCCTGTAGGCAACCGCAATGACCCTCATTCCTTTTGATGAAAGGCCATTGTCTACCGACCAAATCCTCTTTCTTACGTCTACCGTCATGCTTGCCTCCCTCTTGTCTGTGAGGACCTCGGTGCACAGCGGCAGGACGCTCTCCGGCGCCCCTTTCACAAACGCGACGTGCTTTCCCTCAAACGCCCTTATGCACGTCATCATCTTTCTTTTCGTGTCAAACGGGAACTCCTTTATGAGTGTGTGTTTTTTCCTTATCTCGCCGCTTTCTATGCCGGCCTTTTCACCGGCGATAAGGAGCGCCTTTTCGGTCGGGTCGCCATGAAGCTTGAGCAGCCCGAACTTCTTTTCAACGATTGTCGCGTTGTTGCAGAGAACCCCTATGAGCATTGCTTTCTCAAGCCTTCCCCTCGCGTTTTCAGACGGGCGCCTTCCTCCTTCGGCCCTTATCTCCCCCTTAAGCTCGTTGCTTTCCCCTCCTATTTCAAACGACGCGTCGGGAAGGCACACCCTTCTCACGGTCATCCTGTTCTGCGTGAGGGTGCCTGTTTTATCCGTGCATATTATCGTCGTGCTCCCGAGCGTTTCAACAGCCGAAAGCCTCCTTACAATCGCGTTCTCCTTTGCCATCCTCTGCATTCCTATTGCAAGCGACATCGTTGTTATCGTTGGGAGCCCTTCGGGGATTGCCGCAACTGCAAGTGCTACTGCAACAACGAACATGCGCTCTGGCGGGATTGCGTTAAGCACGCCGAATATGAAGAAAAGCGTGCATATTGCGATTGCAACGTAGCCGATGTTTTTTCCAAACTCGTCAAGCCTTTGCTGAAGCGGGGTTGCCCTCTCAGGGGCCTCAGCTATGTTCTTCGCTATCTTCCCGAATTCCGTGCTGTGCCCGGTTTCAACGACTATCCCCCTCCCGTGCCCCCTCACAACCGTCGTTCCCATGTAGGCGATGCTCTTTCTGACGGCAAGCGGAGTGTCTTTCTCAACGGCCTCCGGTTCCTTTGTCACGGGATAAGGCTCGCCAGTCAGTGATGACTGGTCAATACCAAGGTTCATCGACTCAACGACCCTTATATCGGCCGGAACCATCTCCCCTTCCTCCAAAAGAAGGACGTCCCCGGGAACAACCTCCCTTGCCTCTATCTCAAGCCTCGTTCCATCCCTTATTACGATTGCCTTCTTTGAAACGTATCTTTCAAGCGCCTCAAGCGCCTCCTCGGCCTTGTACTCCTGGAGGAACCCAAAGAAGACCGAAAGCAGTATTGCAAAGGAGATTGCTATTCCATCAGTTATCTTGCCTATCGCAAGAGAAACAACGGCGGCTATTACGAGCAGGAGTATGAGTATGTTCTTGAACTGTCTGGCGAGTATGCCCTGCCACGTCACCTGTTCCCTCTCCCTTATCTCGTTCGGCCCGTATCTTTCAAGCCTTTCACTTGCGTTTTCCCCTGAAAGCCCTCCAATGCCGGTCATGAGGTGCTCCGTCACCTCCTTTACGCTCATCGCGTGCCAATTCCCCTCGCCCATAACGTTTAGTTTGGATAAAAAGGATTTAAATGTTGATTAGTTTGATGTTCTAAGCAGTAATCTGGCAGACCGATATAATAACTCTACGATTACAAAGGGAAGGATAATGAAGATGGATAAGAACAAGAGGAACAATAGGAAGATTCTTGTCGTAGCGATAGCGTTTTTCTGCATCGTCATGATAGCAGTATTTTTATTCAAACCGGACAATTATCGGAATAACCCGCTTGCACCAACTCCAAACTCTTCTAGCAACTCTTCGGCAACGCCATCCTACCGCATCGTTCAGGCAGAGGCGATGCAACAAATCTACAATGACGTTTATGGCCCGCCCCTCCAAAACAATATGTTAGAGTATTTCGCGTATCTGGCTGACCTTGGCTGGAACGACTCCTCTTTTCTTGAGGTCATAAGCAACTCGACGGAATTGGCAGCGAATGAGATTGTATTACTCAATTCAAACAGGACGCAACCGGTATTCTTCAACATCGGAGTGGGTGAAGCGCAAGAACCGGAGTACGCTAAAACCCTTTTATACCGCCAGAATGGGCGGTATGGAGTGATAATTGAGCTTCATCTTGAAAGAAGCCCGGCCGGGGCAACACCGGTGGAATTCTGGGACCGCGACTATGCTTATCCGGTCGGCCACGAGATGCGCCACGTGAAAAGGTTCTTCGAATCTGGGATATTCGATGATTATAAGGCAAGCGACAACATGAGCTCAGACTCGTTGTACCAGGAGTATCTAGACAAAATACTAAGCGAGCACAATATCCCAGCAGAGTTCAACTCTACTGAAACTGCGGAAGACCTAGACGAGCTCGGAGTGGTTCTTGAAACAAACGACCCGAATGAGATTGCTTTGAATATAGATAGGCTCAACAGCTTTACTATAAATATACTCACAAACGACGAATCTTTAGGAGTAAGTAAGGTTGCGCCGATTTATTTGGAGCAAATAGTCCTTGCACGCCATCTTCAAGAGGCTTATGCCAAACCGAGCGTGCAACGGTTAAACTACTCTATCCGCGCCAGTGCATTCGATCAGATGAATGCATTTAGCACGACCTTCAAAGACGAGCTTTATAGGGCGTATCCTGGCGATGCAGAAGCGATGCAAAGCTTGGAAGCGATTTACGAGCAGGATGCCAAGCAAGCAGTTAAGGAAAACGCGGAATAGGCTGTTTTTCTTCTCGTGACCTATTCTGCTACTCAGGTCAAGCAACTTCACCCAAGCCGGCTCCTAGGTAAGATGTTGCTCCAGGCAGAAACCACTCCCGCAAGGCACGGTTATTTCTCTCCGCGGTACCATCTCTCGTATTCTTTGTGCGTGGCAAACACATGCAGTACAAGCAGCTCCTCCCCTTTTTGCTGGCAGATTATCCTTCCCTGCCCGACCTCATCCACGGAATAGCCGCCCCCTCCCCTGAGATGCTTTCGCGGAGGGGCAGACTCGAGCTTGACGAGGTGCTTTGCAAAAACAAGCCTGGCTGATTTGTCAAGCGCTGCAAATTCGAGTTGTGCCTGCCCCGAGAGCATTATCTTTGGCATGCAGCACCTCAAAGCTTCTTGCGATCAATCCCGTTCTGCGCGAGGACGGCATCAAGGCTCTTGAATTTTCTTTTGTCAAGGCGCGGCGCCTCCTCCTCAAGGCGCTGCACGACCATACGCTCCTCTTCCTCGTCAAGCTGCCGCTCGTATGCAAGCACTGCCATGCGCAGCGCCTCCGTCTTGCTTGCAGCCACCCCGCGCGCAATTAATGCCCTGAGCTTTGCTTCGTAATATTCTCCTATGTTGACATTCATACTATCATCCAATGTATTACTGGTATTAACATTTATAATAGTATTGATGAGACATGGGGGCTGATGAAACTTTACTGTATGCTTCCTTCGGGATTGCTCACGTTATCCCCATTCCCTACATGAACTCGGATATCTTTTTCTGGACTTTTCTCTTTTCTGGGTGGGCTCCCTTCTTCCCCATTGTTTCAACTATGCTCCTCATCTTCTTCTCTCTTTTCCTTGACGCCCAGAAAAACGCTTCGTCCCTCGTCCCCTTCGTTATAAGCACTATGACGTTTCCTGCCTTTGCCCTTCCCGCCCTTCCCCTCCTCTGTATCGTCCTTATCTCGCTCGGGATTGGCTCGTAGAATATGACCGTATCAACAAGCGGCAAATCAAGCCCCTCCTCGCCTATCGAAGTGCAGACCATCGTGCCGAACTCGCCCCTCCTGAACATTTCTATAGTTTCCTTCTGCTCCTTTACTGTGACGCCCCCCTTCTTTCCGACGAACCTATGGGCGCGTATGCCATTCTTGTTCAGCTCGCCCACTATCTTGTCTATCTGGTCCCTGTACTGGGCGAAGACAAGTATCTTCTCTTCGGGCCTCTCCTTCACAAGCTCAACGACGCGCCCCAGCTTCGGGTGCTCTTCGCATTTCTCAATCCCATCCATTATCTCCTTCATCCTCCCGTCGTTCAGTATCCTTAGGATTGCCTTTGACTGCGCCCTCGCCCTCAGCCTCTCAACGTAGTTCCTGAACGTGCCAACTCCCTGCGTCTCAAGAAGCTCCTCCATGTGGATGAGGTTGAAAAGCGATGCATACTGCGAGAAGGCGACAAGCTTCCTCCACCCCCCTGCTTTCTCTATTCTTTTCCTCATCTCGATAAGGTGCTTTTTTGAGAGAAAACGGCCTACGAACCCGAGCTTCTTGAGTGCCTCCGCCCTTTCGAGCACCATTGAATGGAGCAGATCCCTCATCTTCCTTATTTCACCTGACAGCTCTATCATTATCCACGATATGTTTGTTGGCTTCACATACTCCACAACGTCCTTGTCCTCGGCAGTCCTTATCTCAACGTTTTTTATGCAAAGGGCATCCAGTATTCCCTCTATCTTCTCCCTGCTTCCCCCCGGCGACGCCGTAAGGCCTACGACAAGAGTCCCTGCCTTTGCGCACTCGGATGCCACGGATGTATACGCGTAGTTTCCAACCGCCCTGTGGGCCTCATCGAATATGCAGAGGGCGTGGTCCAATGAGAGCCTTCCTTTCAGTATGTCGTTGCGTGCGGTCTGCGGCGTTGAAACGACAATCCTCTTTTTCCATAACTCCGCCCTCTTTTTCGGCGGGATAAGACCCGTTATAAGCGCAACATCGTCCTCCCCAATGTCCATCATCTCCCTTATCCTTGTATAATGCTGCTCTGAGAGCGGTTTTGTCGGGGCAAGGAACAGTATCCTTCCCTTGTCAAACAGCTTGTCAATGACGAGGAGCGCAACTATCGTCTTCCCAAGGCCCGTCGGGAGGACGACAAGCGTGTTTCCCATTTCAAGTATTGACTTTGCAATGTTCTCCTGGTATGCCCGCGCGGCTACTGCTCCCTCCCTTATTCTCGTCATGGGTGATTTTCTCACACAAAGATATTAAAAGTTAGGATGGGAAGGAATGTTCATCCCGAGGAAAAGGTGATAAGTATGACCCTGCCGATAGCGTCAGTTGAAAGATTGATAAGGGAGGCTGGAGGGGAGAGGGTAAGCGCCGGGGCTGCAAAGGAGCTTGCCTCAGTCCTTGAGGGGATTGGGAAGGAGATAGCAAAGAAGGCGATAACGTTCGCCAGGCATGCCGGGAGAAAAACGGTTACGGCCGAGGATATAAAGCTCGCAAATAACCGTTAGGAAACGGCCGAACAAAATAGAAAAGGTTTAAATTATGTTTTTCCACTGTCTTAGCATGAAAGGCGCTTTCATTGTTTTTGTGCTTTTTCTCATCGGTTACGGGAGCTGCTGCATTGTGCAGGGGTCAGACGCTGCCGTTTATCTTACAGGGAGCGGCGCGTATCTTGTGAAAAACGTTATTACTGGAAACGCGGTTGAGAACGAAAGCTACTATTATTCGGCGGACTGCCTTGTGTACAAGGGGCATTACGGAAATTACCTTGTTTCCCTTTGCTCCGACCAATTTGGGGATTCGGTAAGGATAAGCGGTGGAGAGACAGGAGGGAACGCGGTTGAGGCTCTTACGCTTGAATTGGGATGGCTCGCTGAAAACGGTGTTGTTGCCGGCTTAGGTAACGAGAACACTGGAAAGATTGGGGCGGTTTTGAATGAGAAGGGCGGATACGCCGTTTATGACAAAGGGTGGGTGTCGCTTCAAAGCAACTGCAATCCGGACGGAAAATGCTACAAATGCGGGCCTTCCATAGGCGCTTTGACCACTCAGGCGCTTCCAGCCATTGGGGAGCTCGTTCTCCCAAGCGCGGTGGCTCCCGCGGAGGCCGCAGGTGCGGAGATGGAAGTAAGCCCGGGGGGAACTGCTGAGAAAAAAGAAGGGATAGAGCCAATTCTCTTATACGCGTCAGTGGCAATCGCACTCGCGGTCATTTTGGGGACCGTTGTCTTCACAATGTCAAGGCAGAGGATGGTTGGGGACATAGAAGTCCACAAAGCGCTTTCAAACGAGACGAGGATAGGCATACTTAACGAGCTTTCGGATGTTAATAGGATACCTACGGACCTGAGCAGCAGGCTTGGAAAGAGCAAGGCGACGGTTTCAGAGCACCTTGAAAGGCTCATTGAGGCCGGCCTTATTGAAAGGATAGAAGTGCCGGGCAAGAAATTTGTCTATTACAAGATAACGAGCAAGGGAAAGGACGCGTTGAGAAGGATGGCAGGCTAACTGCTTGTGCTGAGTACGTAGTATATTCTCTGGACAACAGTTATGGAAGAGAGGGCGACCCCGGCGATTATAACGTATGTCGAGTATATCGGATTGACCAGGGTTAATATCATCGCCATGAGAATAAGCGTTACCCTTTCGCTCCTTTCGAACAGCCCGCCCATCTTAACCGCTTTCTCGTGCGTTATCGCCCCTGTGTGATCGCAATACGCCTTTACGAAGGACGTCATGCCGCTTCCAATGAAAAGGAGCAGTGCGAGCCATATCACGCTTTGTATAAAAACGTCCGGAAGGCCGTAAAGCATCAAGCCAAGAAGCATCAGCATTTCCACAATTCTGTCGCTCACCCCGTCAAGGAAAGCGCCCTTTTTTGTAACCGCGCCAGATGCCCTCGCGATTGCACCGTCTACTGCGTCGATAAGAAGAGAGACGGCAAAAAGCGGGATTGCAAAGAGCATTTCCCTGTAAATAAGCGTTATAAATCCAAAAAACGCGAAAAAGAGCGAGAGTATCGTCCATTGGTTTGGGGATAGTGGTATAGCTAAAAGTGCTTTCCCTATGGATATTTGGAGCTTTTCTGCTTTTCTGCTCCCCTTAAGCATTTATCTCTCCTTTTTCCCGGAAATAAACCCCTCAAAAGCGAGTCTTGCTTCGGAATCCGAAAACTGGACTGGCGGGTGCTTCATAAGATAGCTTGAAGCGCTTATCAACGCCCCGCCTATCCCCCTGTCCTTTGCTATCTGGACTGCCCTTATCGCGTCTATCGCCACTCCTGCGCTGTTCGCTTTATCGTCAACCTCAAGTCTTATTTCCATGTTAAACGGTATATCCGCCCACATCCTTCCTTCCAGTCTGATAAACGCAAGTTTTGTGTTGCTTAAAAATGGGATGAAGTCGCTTGGGCCGACGTATATATTATCGTCCGGAAGCCTCTTTCTCAGCTGGCTCTGGACGCTCTCGGTCTTTGATATCTTCTTGCTTTCAAGCCTTTCCTGCTCCTTCATGTTAAGAAAGTCGGAATTTCCACCAACGTTAATTTGATAGGTGGTTTCCAGTTTTGTTCCCCTGTCTTCACAAAGCTTTGCTAATGTCCTGTGGACAATTGTTGATCCTACCTGTGACTTTATGTCGTCCCCGACAACCGGCGATTTCTCCTTCCTGAACTTCCTTTCCCATTTTTTGTCGCTCGCAATGAAGACGGGCATGCAGTTGACGAACGCGCACCCTGTCCTGAGCGCCATTTCCGCCCAGAACTCGGTTGCCTTCTGCGAGCCGACGGGCAGGTAATTTATGAGCACTGATGCTTTCGTGTCCTCTATTTCCTTTTCTATCTCCTTCCTAAGCACCCCCATCGGCCTGTTCTTCACAGGCTGGACCCTGTTCTGCACGTAGATGCCAACCCCGTCAAGTACGGGCGCCTCGCGGACAACGGTGCTGCTTTTTGGCATGTCCTTTATCCAGTCGACCATGTTCGGGTATTTGTACATTGCCTTGTTGAGCGGAAGCCCTATCTTGTTCTTCGCGACGTCAAACGCGCTTACAAATTCCAAATCATCCCAGCCGTAACCCCCCATTTCCTCGTGCATGAGCCCGACGACCCTCTTGTCCGGGTTTTGCTTGTAATACTCTATTCCCTGCACCAAACCGGAAAAGCAGTTCCCGACCCCTATCACGCCGACCCTTATTTTCCCCATCGAATCACCTATTTAATAGCTGAATAAATAGTATAACAAGATTTAAATATATCTGCCCCGGAAATTCGCCTGGTTCTGCAGCCTTACCTTCTCAAAATAAGGACAAACACGGCAAGAAGCGCGAAAAAAGGCGCGCATTTCGTTGGCGAAGAGGCATCAGGCACAGCGCTTTCGTTTTTCTCGCCAGCACTTGAGTTTGCCTTTGGTATGTCCTCATTCCCCGTTACGTTTTTCTTATCCGTTACATTTTCCTTTTGCTCCCCGCTCTGCTCCTCTTCCGTTCCGTTCCCAAGGAGGGCACGCTCCTTTGTTTCATTTGCCATTATTGCAGCTGTCTCGTCAATTTCAAGGAGTGGAAGCGCCTTTTCCTTCGCGTCAAAAATCGCCTTCTGCGCTTTCAGTATTGACGTCATGTCATAATCTACCGGGCGGCAGAATGAGTAGTCACTGAAAAGGCCGTTCTGGTTTATCCCCGTCGTTTCTATGTTTACATCTGTCACGAGCTCAAGCAGTGCGTCAAGGTCGGAAAGGCTTTTGCTTTTTGAAAACTTCTCAAAAAGGGGATCAGACTGGGCAGCGTACTCGTCAAGCTTCCTTGTTGAGTCCGAGAAGGCCAATATTTCGTCTAAGAACGCCCATCCAGAGCCGAGCGCGACTGGCTGGCAGAACGACGTCACTGCGTAGCATGCTTGCTGGCACGAAAGGCGGTCAGTGCATGGGTACTTGTCAGTCCCTGTGAGCACGCGGCAGTCGTCCTCGCCAGGCTGCCTGCTCGTGTTGAAAGACGACAGGAGCGACGGGACAGCGTCCACCCCTTCAAGTAGGTCGTATGTAATGCCGTTCTTCTCATAGTATTTGAGGAGAACGCTCTTTATGCTCCCTTCGTCCTTTACAAGCTCAAACGTTCCGTCCTTCTCCTGCACAATGAAGGATATGCTCCCATCAATAAGGACTGCGTCGTATGCCTCATTCCCAAGCAGTATTTCCTCTGTTGTGAATGATTCGTTCCCCTTAAGGTGCGAGAAAACGAAGAGGTCAAGCCCGCTTCCGTATATTGGAGAAAAGAAAATGAGGAATAGGAAAACGAAGGGAAAAATCTTCATTTACTCCTCTCCTTTTTTCTTTTTGCCTTTTCCTGAAATTGAGCGGTAGGCGTACCATATGCCTGCAACTATTACTGCAAAGATGACAACCGCTATTACTGCGCCAATTCCTGGCGCTGCTGCCGGAGGCGCCATTATTCCAACAGGGAGTGTTGTTGAGCCGATTATTTTTCCTTTCGCAAATTCCTTTACCCCGAGGAATGTGTACGCACCTTCCTCATCGGGTGTGAAGGATGCCTGGCCGTTCGCATCAGTGACAAGATATACTATTTTCCCTGACAGGGACCTCAGCATTATTGTAACACCCGGTATTGGCTTGCTGCTCTTTGCGAAGAGCAGGGTGACGGTTGCCGTCTCATTTACAGTTAAATTCGCCGGGAATACAAGGGTTATCTCTTCCAGGGGTGTCACTGGGATTGCCGTTGTCATGAATGCGCCTACAAGATTGTAGCCAGTGACTGAATAAGTGTAAGTCCCTTCGGCGTCCGCAGTATAAACCGCCTTTCCAAGCCCGTCAGTGACAGTAAGGAGCGTTCTCCTAAGCGGAGTGGTGACTTCTATTGTCGCACCCTTTACAGGCGTTCCGTCCATAAGCGCTAGGTTCACAGTCACGTTGTCCCCCACGTATACCTCTTCGGGCACCTGCATCGTGACGTTGACTATCTCAGGAGTGACAACTGGTTCCTGTGTAGGTGGGAATGATATTGTCGGAAGCTTAAACTGCTCAAGCGCTATTGGGTAAACCTTGTAATTCACGTAGTATACAAGCACAAGGGACTCGCCTGGAAGAAGCCTGTCGAAGACCCATG
>Ga0315282_10006006_pt1 | contig 20466 bp, 16 predicted proteins | sample YL17G07_20_MG_FD_203693 | JGI IMG/M metagenome (GOLD analysis project Ga0315282, IMG submission 203693) | Sediment microbial communities from Yellowstone Lake, YNP, Wyoming, USA - YL17G07_20 | ecosystem: Environmental > Aquatic > Freshwater > Lake > Sediment | place: USA: Wyoming | collected... | reverse complement strand
TGAGCAGAACCGATGATTCTTCCATGCCAACAGCATAGCCGGCCCGACCATCAGCGGCGGCTGCGTCGTCAAGACTGACGTATTCCCTGTGCCATTACCCTATGACATTATCGCTGTGCCATCACACGCGGGCCGGCCTGCCTTGACAGTCCTTGGGCGGCCCCTAGAATTGTGCGCGGCGGCACGCTGCCCGCACACCCGGAAACACTAGACCGCACAGCAGATGAGTATCGCCCGCTTCATAGACCACACTCTGCTCAGGCCCGACGCCCGGCCGGAGCAGGTTGAGCAGCTCTGCGCCGAGGCGCAGGAGTACGGGTTCGCTGCCGCGTGCGTGAATTCGTGCTACGTGCCCTTGTGCCGGAGGCGGCTGGAGGGCAGCAACGTGAAGGTGTGCACCGTCATCGGGTTTCCCCTGGGGGCGATGCTGCGCGAGGCCAAGGCGGCAGAAGCGGTTGCGGCGGTGAATCTGGGGGCGGATGAACTGGACATGGTGATGAACATCGGCTGGTTCAAGGCGGGCGCGGACGAGATGGTCGTGTCCGACATCCACCGGGTCGTAGCCGCGGCCCCAAAGCGGCCGGTGAAGGTCATTGTCGAAACCGGCATGCTCACGGACGCGGAGAAGGAAAGGGCGACCCGGCTCGTGGTCGAAGCGGGGGCGGCGTTCGTCAAGACGTCGACCGGCTTCTCGACCGGCGGGGCGACGGTCGAGGACGTGGCGCTGCTGGCGCGCGTCGCCGCGGGGAGAGTCGGCGTAAAGGCATCGGGCGGCATTCGGGACCTGGCGACCGCCCTTCAGATGATTGAAGCCGGGGCGACCCGGATCGGGACCAGTTCCGGCGTGGCGATTGTGAACGCTGAGAGTAATCGAATTAAGGAGGACTGAATGGCCTACGGCAAGATGAAAGAGTTTCTCCAGACCGAATTGAAGTCGGTCCAGGAGGCGGGACTCTACAAGCAGGAAAGATACATTTACGGACCCCAGGGCGCCGACATCAAAGTCGAGTTCCCGACCGGCTCGCCGCAGAAGGAGGTCCTGAATTTCTGCGCGAACAACTACCTCGGCCTGTCGAGCCACAAGGAGGTGATGAAGGCCGCGAAGCAGGGTCTTGACAACTGGGGCTTCGGCATGTCGTCGGTGCGGTTCATCTGCGGCACGCAGGACCTGCACCGGAGCCTGGAACGGAAGATTGCCGAGTTCCTCGGGATGGACGACGCGATTCTGTACTCATCGTGCTTCGACGCGAACGGCGGGCTGTTCGAGTGCCTGCTCTCGGACCAGGACGCGATTATCTCCGACGCCCTGAACCACGCGTCGATCATCGACGGCATCCGGTTGTGCAAGGCCGAGCGCCATCGCTACGAGCACGCCAACATGGCCGACCTTGAGGAGAGGCTGAAGGCGACCCAGAACAAGCGGTTCCGGATGATTGCGACCGACGGCGCGTTCTCGATGGACGGCGACGTGGCCAAGCTGGGCGAGATCTGTAACCTGGCCGAGAAATACGACGCGCTGGTGATGGTCGATGATTCGCATTCGACCGGGTTCATGGGCAAGCGCGGCCGGGGCACGCACGAGCACAACGGGGTCATGGGGCGTATTGACGTCATCACGACGACGTTCGGCAAGGCCATGGGCGGGGCGTCCGGCGGGTGCACGGCGGCTCGCCAGGAGATCGTCGACCTGCTGCGCCAGCGCTCGAGGCCGTACCTGTTTTCGAACTCGCTCGCGCCGGTCGTGGCCGCAGCCACGGTCCGGGTCATCGACATCCTGAGCGCGACGACGGAGCGGCGGGATAAGCTGGAGCGGAACACGATGCATTTCCGGAAGGCCATGACCGAGGCCGGTTTCGACATCAAGCCGGGCGTGCATCCGATCGTGCCGATCATGCTGTACAACGCCAAGCTGGCCCAGGACTTCGCCAAGGACCTCTACTTCGAGGGCATCTACGTCATCGGGTTCTTCTATCCGGTCGTGCCCAAGGGCCAGGCGCGCATCCGCGTCCAGTTGTCGGCCGGACACGAAATCGAGCACATCAACAAGGCGATTGCCGCGTTCACGAAGGTCGGTAAGAAGTACGACATCCTGCACAAGACCAAGGATGAGATTATCGCCAAGTACGGGCTCTAGGGCGACTCGGTCCGTCAGACTGCCGGGGCGCGGCGCAACCCGTGCCCCGGCGGGTTTCCGGCGGACAAATCCTTGACAGGCGGGTTTTAGGGTCTAGATTGTTCGCCACCCCGGGCGCATTCCGTTGACAGGAGCGGAGTTGCTCCCTAGACTTAGCGGCTGACCGGCCTGTCCTTACGCGTTGCGGCGCGGAGTCCGTTCGCCAGCCACCGGCAGGCCGGGGTTCAGGCTGCAAAGCGGAAAGTATATATCCAAAAAGGAGGCAGCGAGATGAGTTCGCGTATTCTCCAAAGCGGGCGCGCTTGTCCGACGCGGGCGCCGGGCCCGGGTTGGCGGTGCGGCCGTCAGGTCGCCGCGGCCCTGGCTCTGGTCCTGGCCGCGCTTTTCTGCGGCTGCGGCAATCTCCCGCCCGAGCCTTTCTGGGAACCGAATACCCAGGACTCGGCGGCCATCGATACGCTGGTCAATGCCAACGCCGCGTTCTTCAAGACCGGGCTGGCCGAGCTCCAGTTAATCATGATTGATACCGTGCTGCCGGGCAGCACCGGCACCAAGATTCTGCCCGACGAATTGCACGGCAACCCGTTCAAGCAGCGTTTCCGTGCCGACAAGATGCAGCACGTTTTCACGAAGGATTCGCTGCAATACACGTTCATCGCCACTCTGGATACGGTGATCGACAGCGTTCAGCACGACACCACGTGGGTCGAGACTACCTACACGCGACAGACGGCCACCGTGACGATTGCCGAGACGATTCCGGGCGAGCTGTTGCTCCACGCGTTCAAGATGACCGACTCGCTGCGCGAGTCGCTGTTCTTCCCGAGTCCGGGGGAGACATTGCGGCTGGGGTATTACGATTCGCTCATGACCCCGCGCAACACGGTCATCACGAAGAAGATGTCGGCAACGACGACCGGCGGCTGCGTCCTGAAGAAGGACAGCACCGGGTGGAAGCTCTGGAAGGTCGCCGGCGGCAGCCGGTTCTACGCGCCGAATCCGGACGACGCCCCGTATTTCTTCTACATCTACCTGTCGGGCGGCGGACAGACCGACACGATCACGCTCCGGCCCGACACGCTGCACTACGGCATGCAGCGACTCTACCCGCTGGATGACACGACGGGAAAGGGCGTGCCGACCTTCACCAAACACGACACGCTGAGGATATCGGGGTTTTCGACGAACAACGGCAACGCAGCGACTTATCTCTACTTCCGAGGCCATCGTTACGAGTTCAAGGACAAGATTCCACTCGACACGGTTCCAGCCGGGTTGTACCGCCTGTATCTTGAGCACATTCCGGTTCAGGTGTTCTGGGAAGTCCAGGGCAACTACAGCGGCACGATCTGGGGTGTCCCGGTTCGAGTGAAGGAGTAGGAGGCAACGATGAGAAGCTTCAGATTTTGCTCTTCACACTTCGCACTGGCTTTCCTGCTTCTAGCCGGCTTCGCCCAGGCGGCGAACACGGGTAACATAGCGGGGAAGATTACCGACAAGAAGACAGGCGAACCGCTCATCGGCGTGAACGTGCTGGTTGAAGGCACGGAGCTGGGCGGAGCCTCCGATGCGAACGGCCGTTACCAGATTATCAACGTGCCGCCGGGCAAGTATACGCTCTCGGCCTCGTACGTCGGCTACAACGACGAGAAGATAACCGGCGTGCAGGTCATTCAGGACCTGGGCACGACGGTTGATTTCAAGCTGGCCCCCACCGTTATCGAAATCGGCAAGACAATCGAGGTCACGGCGCAGAAGCAGGAGATGGTTCATCGCCAGATGGTGTCGGTCGAGCGAGTCATAACCAGCGAGGAGTTCAAACGGCTGCCGGTGACCCAGCTTTCGGACCTCGTGGGCCTGCAGGCGGGTATCACCCAGACCCATGGTGGAAGCTGGACCCACATCCGCGGCGGCCGGTTTGACGACGTGGCCTACCTCGTGGACGGCGTGAACGCGCAGGACGCTGTCGTGGGCACTCTCTGGTCCAGCCCGAAGCCGACGACAGACGCGCTGCAGTCGGTGGTCGTCATCACCGGCGGATTCGACGCGGAGTACGGTGAGGCGATGTCGGGCATCATCAAGGCCGTGACCAAGGAGGGCGGCAACCAGACGTCCGGCCGCCTGGGTGCCATCTCCGACGAGATGTTCCCTGAGAACACCGGCTATAACTTCGGCTACAACCGGCTGACGTTCAGCATCGGCGGGCCGACGCCGATATGGAACCGGCTGCGCTACTTCCTTTCCACCGAGTACTTCAAGACCGACGACGACCGGAACGTGATCTACAAGGTGCAGTCTCCGCGCGGCGAATACGCGGCGGAAGGCAAGCTGACAATGCAGGTGCCGAAGAGTTTCCCCCTCACCCGCGAAGGACTCAAGTTCACTCTGGACGGCTACCACTCAAACTACCAGTGGCAGGGCTATTCGCACACCTACCGATTCTGGCAGCAGGGCATGTACGCCAACCGGGTGCGCTCGTACAAGTCGAATTTCACCATCAACCACCTGCTGTCGCCGACAACCGTGTATGAAGCGAAGCTGGGCGTGTTCATGACCTCTCTGATACGCACCGGCCGGAATTTCTATGCCGAGGAGGCGGACACGCTTGGCTTCTCCGGCTTCCTTCGCAAGTATGGCATCTGGGACCGCTACATATTCAAGGCCGAGGACTGGGTGTTCGACCACGACAAGTACTCTCAGTATGAGGTCACTCACGACGTGACCGACACGATCAAGACGAAGCAGGACGCGGTTCTGAGGTTGTACCGTTCGTTCTGGCTCTACGTTAGCCCGGACGGTAAGGATACGGTGCCCGTATACGCCTGGCCGCAAAAGCACAACTTCGCGAGCGCGTACCTGACGACCAACAATCCCTACGGCGTCGCCGGCCTGTTCGTCGGCGAGGGCAACGATCGGACGTGGCACTACCGCGCGACCAACGACGTTCTGGGGAAACTCGACCTCACGCACACCGTCTCGAAGATCCACGAAATCAAGACCGGCATCAGCGCGACTCAGTACACGCTTTCGGTTTTCGACAACTCACTGCCCTGGGACCAGAATCCGTTCTGGGACGCGTACACCTACAAGCCGCTCGTCCTCGCCGCATACGTACAGGACCGGGCCGACTTCGAGGACCTCGTCGTGCGGGCCGGCCTGCGGCTCGACTACCTGGACTCAAAGGCTGAAGTGCGGGCGTTCCCGGAAAGCCTGGGGTCGCGCGCGCAGATATCGGACTCGCTGCTGCCGGTGCCGGCCAAGTACCGGCTCTCGCCGCGGCTGGGGTTGTCCTACCCGATTACCGAGCGCATCAAGTTCCGTTTCTCCTACGGTCACTTCTATAAGAACCCGACGTTTGACGACCTCTACACCTATGCGGACCGTTCGGCAGCCGACCTTCGTTCGCGGGGCAACGTCATCGTGGGCAATGCCGACATGGGCGCGGAGAAGACCATCGCGTACGAGCTGGGCTTTGATGCGCAGCTTTCCGACATATTCGAGTTCGACATGACCGCTTTCTACAAGGACGTGTTCGACCTGTCGGGCGTGAGAGTCGTTCACGCGCTGCCCCAGCCTTACTCGATGTACTACAACGTCGAGTACGCGCGGATTCAGGGGTTCGAGGCGACGATGACTAAGCAGTTGTCGAGCTACTGGACCAGCCGCCTCGGGTATACGTTCCAGATTGGCAAGGGGACCGCCTCGACCGCCGAGACTCAGTATCAGCGGTCCACGCCTCTGCAGCTCGACTACTACCTGGACCAGGACCAGCGCCATGCCGCGCACGCCGACCTGACGTTTTCGTTCCCGGGTGACTTCGGGTTCGTGCCGGCCCGCGACCTCGAGGCCTCGGGCGTGTTCAGTTACGGCTCGGGCACTCCCTATACGCCGACCGACCAGCGCGGCAACCAGATCGGCCTGCAGAACTCGGCGCGCATGCCCGGCGCATCCACCGTGGACGGCCGGCTGGGCAAGGACTTCCACCTGGGCGGCCTGCTGCTGTCGCTCACCTGCGACGTCTCCAACCTGCTGAATTCCACGCTCGTGACGAACGTCTGGCCGACCACGGGCGTGCCGAGCAGCGACGGCAGGGTAATAACGCAGTATGAGTTCTCGCCCGGCATCGCCTTTGGTGACCTCTACTACCATCCGGCCCGCGACTTCGACCACGACGGGTACCTTACCCGGACCGAGATGTACCTCTCCTACTCCCGGGCCTACCGGGACAGCAAGAATCCGCCGACCTACTACGGGCCGCCGCGCAAAATCCGCCTCGGCCTGAGCCTGTCGTTCTAAGGAGCAACCATGACATCAAGCATTCACCGATACCGGTCACAGGCCGCAGGGCTGCTCTTGGCATTCCTTGCAGTGGCGGCGGTCAGTTCGGCCTGGGCTCGCAGCGCCACTCCGCCGCCCGGGGGCCAGCGTCTCTACGACATGAAGTGGCTGAACATCAACAAGTGGAAATGCCCGTTCTATAACGACGGCCGATACGGGATTGACATCACCGTCGGCAGTGGACAGGCCGGCGGCTCCTGGCCCCAGCCGCTGCACAACTGCTACATCTTCGGGGCCGGGCTCTGGTTCGGCTCCCTGAAGCCGAATCCGAACACGCCGGGGAAGACCGACACGCTTGTCACCTTCGGCTACAACCCGAACTCAGGCGGCACCGAGATGAGCCCGGTGACCGTGGAGCACAAAGACGACGGCTCGGGCAGTCCGGACGACCGGATATTCACGTATCCGGCCGACTGGCCGCCGAGACCGCGCGACCGCTGGGTCACCTATCCTGAACTCGACACGCTCGTGCCTCGCGAGAACTTCTCTCTCCAGGATATGTGGATGGCCTACTCGGACGCTCTGCCCGAGAACCACATCTCCCCGGGCAAGCCGCAGATGATTGACGTCTTCGAGACAGTCTACGCCTGGAACTATCCCACTAACCAGGACATCTTCTTCATCATCTACCTCGTCCGCAACACCAGCGACGTCGACACCTTGAAGAACTGCTACATGGGCGCGGTGTGCGATGCGGATGTCGGAGATGCGGCGGACGACATGGTCGGTACGCTCCTGAACAACTACGTGCCGGGCGCGGATACCGTGAAGAACGTCGGCTACGTCGGAGACAACAACAATGTCGAGAACGCGAGCGCGGTCTGGGAGGCGGGCACGCCGGGAGTGCTGGCCTACAAGTTCCTCGAGTCGCCAAGGGACACCAGCGGCCGGCAGCTCGGGATGACCGCATTCAAGAAGTTCACGATTGACATAGACCCGGTAACCGACGCGGCGCAGTATCTGACCATGGCCGGCTTCGACTACCGGACCGGCGTGTACTCACCGTACGATTCGGTGCTCGACATCGACCCCAAGGACAAGCGGTTCATCCAGTGCTCGGGGCCGTTCACGCTTGTCCCGCACCAGATGGTGCGGCTGGTCGTCGCGGCCATCGGCGCGCCTTTTGGCGGGCCGGGCCAGGCATGGGCGGACCGGTTTCCCGGCGGCCGCCTGGATTCGCTCGTGCACCTGGCCAAGGTGGCAAACCAGGCCCAGTTCATCTACGACCAGGGCTGGCTGCTACCCGGACCGCCGCTGGCGCCGAACCTGACGCTGATTCCGGGCGACAATCAGGTGCGGCTCGTGTGGGACAACCTGCCCGAGAAGACGGCCGACCCGTACTGGCTGAAGGTGGCCTCGGACCCGACCAAGACGGGCTGGGATCCGAAGTACCGCGGGTACGACTTCGAGGGCTACATAGCCTACAAGTCGAAGAACGGCAGTGACTGGGAGATTCTGGGTCAGTGCGACCTGCGCGGTGACTCGGTGGCGTTTACCTATCCGCCCGGCGGTGACAGCACGCTGCCGGACAGCTTGTGGATAAAGGCGAACGACACAACCGGCATCTTCTACACCCTGCTGGACGAGGACGTCATCAACGGGTTCACGTACTACTACTGTGTCGCGGCCTATGACTGGAACTATTCGACGACGCAATGGGACTCGGCTCATACGACGCCGGTTGCCTGGGACACGATTATCCTGCGCTCGGGGTTGTCGAGCAACTTCTCGACGGTCCCGAGATGGGAGGCGGCCAACTACGTCGCGCCGAAGCCCAAGATCATCACCGTGTACGGCGACACGGTGAATCCCGGCTTCAGGCCCCTGCCGACGGTCGTGGTGCCGTATGAGGTGACGACGGACACCTACGAGCTGCGGTTCCTGGCTCCGACCTACGGCGCGGCGGCAGCCCGGGTCATCTACCAGTACTTCATGAGGGATGCGAGGAACGACAGCCTGGTGCTTGATACAACCTCCCTGGGATACACGGTGGGGAGCAAGCTGACACTGTCGCTTCCGGCGGTCAACGGCATCGTCCTGGACTGCAGCTTGAACATCGCAACCCCGAGCCGGGCGTTTGACACGGTCGCGGTGCAGAGTGGCGGCTACCCCGGAAACAAGCTCCGGCCGTCGGGCAAGGCGGACAAAGGGCTATGGGCGTTCCGGGGAGTGGACTACGAGCTCGATTGGCAGACGCAGCCCTATCTGACAGCCAAGGTGTACGACGTGACCAATGGCCGGGTCGAGCTGTTGCACTCGGGGTTTGACGGTCGAACCCAGACGCAGGACAAGGCGAACGGCTGGTGCTTTGTTGACCTGGCCGGTCACAACCCGACCGACACACTGAAGACCGGCACGTACCAGGTTTACATCTGCGGCGGTTACTTCCTGCTGAACTACGATTCGACGGCAGGCAGGGGTGACAGCATCGGTTCGAACCGGGACATAATCCGGGACGGCGACAAGTGGCTCGCGCACGGCGACCGGGCCGCGCGCACGTCGCCCGCGTACAGCGTGTACCAGATGGTTTCGACGCCGTACGTGGCGCGGACCGACACGACCTACGACCTCAGCAAGGTCATAAAGGTCGTGCCCAACCCCTACATCGTCTTTAACGCCTGGGAGAAGTCGACGGACCTGCGCTTTGTCAGGTTCACGCACCTGCCGAACGTATGCACGATTCGCATCTACACGACTTCCGGTGACCTTGTCAAGACAATCAAGCACAAGGACACGAACACGCAGCCGCTCGACGTCGGCGGCACCGAAACCTGGGACTTCACGAACGAGTCGCCGGGCAGCTCCGGCACGGCCATCTCGGGTCAGCTCATCGCGTCCGGGGTGTACGTCTGGCACGTCGAGTCGCCGGTCGGTGAGGCGGTCGGCAAACTTGTCTTCATTCACTAAAGGAGGCAACCATGAAGCACAACACTTCCCTCTTCCTGACCCTGGCGCTCCTGGCGTCCTTGGCGGTTGTCTCTCCGGCCCAGGCCGCGTTCTCCAAAGTCGGCACCACCGGAGCCGCGTTCCTCAAAATCAGCGTGGGCCGCGCGACCGGCATGGGCGATGCTTTCGTGGCGGTCGCCGACGACGCTTCGGCCTGCTTCTTCAATCCGGCCGGGCTGGCTCGCGCCGGCCGCCAGATTCAGTTCAACCACGTGGACTGGATCGCTGACATCAACCACGATAACCTGACCGCAGTCGTGCCGCTCGCCAATGTCGGCACGATTGCGTTCAACGTCACGGCGCTGACCATGGGCGACATGGAACAGACCACAATCGACAACCCGGGCACCAAACAGCGCGAGGATGAAGGCACCGGCCTCCTTTTCGGGGCATCGGACATGGCCTTCGGAGTCAGCTACGCACGAATCATCACCGACAAACTGTCGTTCGGCCTGAGCGCCAAGGCCGTGACCCAGACGATATGGGACATGTCGGCGAGCGCGTTCGGCATGGACCTCGGGCTCTACTACAATACGGGGTTCCGGTCGCTGCGCATCGGCGCCGCAGTCACGAACTACGGCACGCAGTTGTCGTTCTCAGGACGCGAACTCGACTACAGCTTCTACTGGCCTGATTCCGGCCCGAGCGCCATCCAGGGCAGCTACAGCACGACGCCGATGCCGCTGCCGACGAGTTTCCGCTTCGGCGTCGCGTACGACCTCATCGATGCCGGCAGCAGCCGGCTGACGACCGCGATAGACGTTACCCACCCGTCCGACATCAACGAAACCGTCGACGTCGGGTTCGAGTACGGCCTCAACAAGGTGTTCTTCCTGCGCGGCGGCTACATCCTGAATTCGGACACCCAGTACCAGGAGGTGCTGGGCTGGATGACCGGGCTTTCGGCCGGAATCGGTGTCAGCACCGCGCCGGCCAAAGGCCTGAAGCTCGGGTTGGACTACACCTTCCGTTACATGCAGTGGGTCAAGCCGACCCACCGGGTGATACTGACGGTTGGCTTCTAACCCGGCACTGGTGCGGTTTGCAGGGGCACGGCAAGCCGTGCCCCTGCTGCTTCGCGGCGCTTCCCGCGGCGCCGGGCGCGGGGGGCCCCCCGACAATTGACATGACCGCGCGCCTGAGTAGAGCTGAAGCAGGACATGCCTAGCGGACGGACCGGCCTGACCATCCTGTTCGCCCTGGCGCTCTGGCGCGCGGCGCCCGGCGCTCAGTGGACCGTTGCGGTCTACATGTGTGCGGACAACGGCATGAACGACCAGTCGTATGCCGACCTCGCCGAAATGACGGGGGTCGGCTCGACCGAAGAGGTCAACGTCGTGGTACAGGTGGACCGCGTGGCGCGCGACAGCAATCCGGGGTGCCGGCGTTACGCCGTGCATAAGGACCGGCTCGAATTGCTGGACGACCTGGGCGAAGTGGACATGGCCGACACGACCACGCTGGCCGAGTTCGGCTCGTTCGTCAAGAGCCGCTTCCCGGCGAAGAACTACTTCCTGGTCCTGTGGGACCACGGGAACGGCTGGAGCGAGGGTTATGGACCGAGCAGGGCGATATTCATCGACGACTCGCGCGGCCACATGATGGGGGTCGCGGGCGGGGAACTTTCCGCCGCGGTGGCGGGATTCCGGCGGGCGCTGGGCGCGCGGGTGAAGGTCCTGGGGTTTGACGCCTGCGAGATGGGCATGATGGAAGTGGCCTGCGAGGTGCGCGAGCACTGCGACTACATGGTCGCCTCCGAGGGGCTGGTTCCGTGGGGCGGGTGGCAGTACGGCGAGCTTCTCGCGCTCCTGACCGCTCAGCCGACAAAGACGCCCGCGGACTTCCTGCCCGAGCTGTGCAACGACTACGTGGCGCAATACCCGGACGAAGACGTCTGCCTGTCCGGCCTGGACATGCGTCAACTCGACCGCGCGCTGCCGGTCGCCGCCGCCACGCTCAGGGACAGCCTGGCCCTGCCGGCGGCAGCATTCCACGAAGCGCGGGCACAGGTGCAGACCTTCTCGCCGGTCGCCGGCCGGCCGCCGGTCGAGACCGACGAGCAGGCGGACTTCATTCACTACTGGCAGCTCGCGCCCGCGGCCGAATCTCTGAACCGGGCGATCGAGCGACTCGTTGTCGCCAATGCCGCGTCCGCGACGCTCGCTCACGCGCGGGGAATCGCCTGCTGGTTCCCGGACAACTACCTGGCCATGAAGCGCGCGCGGACCTCGTACGCGGGGCTGGCGCTGGCCGACACGTTGCCGTGGCTCGGATTCCTGAACGCCTACTTCGGCACGGATGACGTCAAGCCGACCCAGCCGGTCGTCGCCGAGGCCCGCGCGAACGGGCACGGAGACGTGCGTCTCTGGTGGAGCCGGGCCGAGGACCTTGCACCCGTGAGATACGACTTGTACGAGGTCGCCGGGCTCAAAGAAACCCTGCTCGACAACTGCGAGAACCTGGACCGGTGGATTTCGGTCGGATGGACCCTGACCGGCGAGCCGGTTCATTCAGGCTCGCATGCATTCTTCTCCGGCTCAGGGGCGAATCTGGACGACTCGATTGCGCTGGCCACGCCGGTCGGTCTGAGCCGCGGAGGGCTCTTGTCGTGCTACGCTTTCTACAGCACCGAGGAGACCTGGGATTCGGCGGGCGGATTCAGCCGCGACGTCTGCTACGTCGAATGGTCGGACGACCGGACCAACTGGCACATGCTCGATTCGCTGTATGGCCCGGCGCCGTACTGGCAGGAGCTGCGCTACGTCATGCCGCCGGCGAATCCTGTCTACCTGCGGTTCCACTACGTCACGAACGGCTCGAACAACGGCCAGGGCGTCTTCCTCGACGACATCAAAGTGTACTCATTCGACACGGTCAGGATAGCCGCCCGTTCCCTGACCGACACCACGGCCTACGTGTACGGCCTGCCGCGCGATACGGCCGGGTATCACTATGCGGTTACCGCGACCGATTCGTTCGGCAACGTATCCATGGTCAGCCAGTTCTCGAACGTTCTGAAGGTCAATAACCTGGCTGAGCCGTACACGCGGCCGGCCCCGTTCAGCGGTCCGTGCCAGTTGTGCCTCGACTTCCCGCCGGGCGAGACTCTGGGCGTGTTCATCTACACCCTGTCGGGCAGGCTCGTCCGAAAGTTCCCGAAGGTCACGGCGCGGTTGCTTGACTGGGACGGCAGAAACGAGTCCAAGAAAGAGCTGGCCGACGGACTGTACATAGTATCCGTGGTCGGCACCACGTTCCACCGACTGGGCAAGATAGCCAAGGTCGGCCGCTAGGCCGCGCCGGGCCGCCGGCTATTCTTCGGGCAGGATTTTGCCGGGGTTGAGGATGTTCTCGGGGTCCAGGGTTTTCTTGAGCCGGCGCATCAGCCCGAGTTCGTTCGGGCCCACGGCCCGCTTCATCAGCCATTTCTTGGTCGTACCGATACCGTGTTCGGCCGATATCTGGCCGCCGCAGCCAAGCACCCGGTCGGCAAGTTCTGCGACGATTGCGCGCTTGACCTCGGGCCACTTCTCCAAAGACGCGCAGGACTCCCGGCACATGCCGACGTGGACGTTGCCGTCACCGATGTGGCCCCAGGGGACAATCGGCACGCCGTGCTTCTTCTCGAGTTCGCCCAGCCAATCGACCAGTTCGGCGACGTGCTTTACCGGTACAACGACGTCTTCAGTCGCAAGCCCGGCGTAAGCCTGCTTCAGGACGTTGTGCAGCTCCCGACGGGCATGCCACAGGCGCGCCTGGTCGGTCGGGTTGTCGGCCACGAGCGGCTCACGCGCGCCGAGCCGCATCGCCGTTTCGCCGATTGCCACGCTGTCATCCGTGACCTGCTGCAGGTTGTTGCCGTCCAACTCAATGAGCACCTGGACCGCGGCGTCAGGATAAGGCAGGTCGCATCCCAGCACGCGGTTGCAGGCCTTGATGCCTTTGCCTTCGACGAACTCCACGACCGCAGGCATCAGCCGGTGATCGTGGACCGTGCGCGTGACGAGTTCGAGTCCCTGTTCCATCCGGTCGAACGGCACCAGCAGGTCGACAAGGTACTTGGGCTTCGGGACGAGGCGCAGGGTGATCTCGGTGATGACGCCGAACGTCCCTTCGGACCCGAGCAGGAGCCGGTTCAGGTCGTAGCCGACGACGTTCTTGTGCAGCCGTCCGCCGTAGCGGATGACCGAGCCGTCGGCGAGCACGGCTTCGATGCCGCGCAGGTAATCGCCGGTCACGCCGTACTTGAACGCGTGGGCCCCACCCGCGTTCTCGGCCACGTTGCCGCCGATGGAGCAATCATCGAGCGACGCCGGGTCGACCGGGTAGTAAAGACCGTGCTCGGCGCAGGCCTGCTGTACTCCAGCCGTCGTGACGCCCGGCTGCGTGACTACCATCAGGTTTTCGCGGTCGACCTCCAGGCGGTTCATCAGCTCGAGCGAGAGGACGATGCCGCCGTGAACCGGGACCGCGCCGCCGGTCAGGCCGGTGCCGAGCCCGCGCGGCGTCACGGGCACGCGTTCTTCGGCTGCGAGCCGGAGCACCGACGCTACCTCGGCCGCATCCGAAGTCTTGACCAGGACCTCGGGCACGCGCGGGGCTTCGGTGCTCTCGTCGTGGCCGTAATCCGCCAGCATTGCCGGGTCGGTCACGACCCGGCAGGGCTCGGTCAGCTCGCGCAGGCGCTCAAGCGCCGCCCGGGTCACGAGGTGATACGGCATAGGGCCTCAAGTATAGCGGAGAGAGCCGGACGCCCAACGCTTTCCTGCGTCGGGCGTTCAGCGTATCGCGTCTTGCGCTGCTATGTCAGGTGCGGCTCGATTTTGGCGGAGAGCGCCGCCTCGGCCGCGAAGCCGACCATCCGCTCGACTTCCTTACCGCCTTTGAACACGATGAGCGTCGGGATGCCGTGAATGTCGTACCGGCCGGGCGTGTTCGGGCTTTCGTCGGTGTTCACCTTGCATATCTTGAGCTTGCCGTCGTACTTCGCTGCAAGAGCTTCGACGATGGGAGCGACCATGCGGCACGGGCCGCACCACGGCGCCCAGAAATCCACCAGCACGGGCAACTCGGACTTCATCACTTCGGTCTCGAAGGTATTGTCGTTAACATGCTTTACTTCGGACATTCCTCTAATTCTCCTCTCGGGCACGGGCGACCAGCCGGACGACCTGCCTGAGCCACGGCTTGGCCACCCGGTAGCATACCTGATTTCCTTTGCGCTCGCACGACACCACGCCGTTGGCGCGCAGCACCGCCAATTGCTGGGAGACAGTGGCCTGGGGCACGCCCAGACCCGACGTCATCCGCTTCACGTTGCACTCCCTGTCAATCAGCCCGGACACGATGCGGAGGCGCAACGGATGCCCCAGCGCCTTGAAGACCCTGCTAAGCTGCTCAGCCCCTTTCGTATCTATGCAGCTTTTCATATATATCAGACCTCTGCTCGGGCGTCGGACGCCCGGAATCCGGGGCTGCCCCGGAATCCCCTGTCTGCGTGCAACGCACAGGCAGGTCCATCCCGACTCCGGCCTCCCGATGGGAGTTCCGCGCTCGGAGCGCGGGGGCCGTGGATTCTCATCGCCCTATGAACGGCGCCTGACCGTGACGTTGCCGTTCGAGGTCGAGATGGTGATGGCCGAGGCGCCGGAGCCGATTCGGCCGCGCACGTGGTCGCTCTCCTGCACATCGTAGGAGACCGTGAAGTCGTTGATGGTGATGAGGCCGCTGCTCGTGGTCACGTCGACCGTGGCCGACACGTCGGCCGGCAGGAGCAGGGTCACCGCGCCGTTCGAGGTCGCGAGCGTGACGGCTTCGGTCGCGCCCAGCTCGGCCAGGTCGCAACTCACCGCGGCGTTCGACGTGTGGGCATTCACGCCGCCACGGTGCACGGCGACATCGACCGCGGCGTTGGAGGTCACGAGCGAAGCCGCGCCCCGGGTGTCGGTCAGTCCGATGCGGCCGTTGGAAGTGGTCGCGCTGATGCCCCCGGTCATGCCGGTTACCGTCACCTCGCTGTTGCTCGTGGCCAGCGCGAGTCCGGTGGCCGCGGGGCAGGAAATCTCAAACGATGCCCCGTAGTTGCGATTGCCGCCGGGCATGTCGGCCTTGAGCTGCTGCTCATTGCCGACGACCGGGTCGCTGATGACCACGTTGGCAATCGCCTTTTCCGCGTCGGCCTTGTTGCGGCCGTACGCCTGCCTCGTGATGGTCGCGCTGATGAGCGTGTCCGATACGTCCGCTACGGTGACTTTGCCGTTTTTCGAGCTCGCGCTCAGGCGCGCGATACCTGAGGCCGGGTATGAGCGCGTCTCGGGCGCCTCGAGCTTGTACGTGTATACGCAGGCCATGACCAGCAGCAAGGCAGCCAAGGCGCCGGCCAACCGCTTCATGGTTGCGAACCCGCGGTCGCCGCTGCCGGCAGCAGCAGTATCCCGGCCGAGAAGAACGGGCCGCCGATGTGCGTGGCCGGAGCATCGACTATGTCGGCGCCGTTGGACAAATGCCAGTCGGGCGCGAAGGGCGAGTACATATACCCGGCCCGGAGCGCCACACCGTATCGGCCGGTGTTCGTGCCCGCGGTCAGGTCAAGTTCCAGCGCTGCCAGCCCGGTCAGCTTCATTCCCGGTGAAATCGTCGCGGTCCTGCCCGGCGACGCCAGCAGGCTGTCGAGCTTCAGGTTGTCGGTCTTCTCTGGCCGGATGTTGAACGACTGGGAGAGCCCGCCCAGCCCCAGCATCGGGACGATGGTCAGAAACTTGGCTGGCGCGAGTTTCAGGCCGGCTTCACCGAATATGCCGGTGGCGTCGGTGCGGAGCTGGAACCTGCCATTCTCCGTGTCGTCCCACGTCCGGAAGAAGAGAGGCCCGATGAGGAAGCCGCTGACCAGAGAGCGGATTTCGATGCCCCAGCCGTACTGTCTTGCCCGCGCCTCGGGAATCCCGTACTGTTTGAACTTCGCGTTGAATCCGGAAACGTCGGGCTGGTACGCCGCGGCAAAGGGTACGAGCCAGCCCTCGGGCGAGTCCTGGGCCCGGACCGGCGCCGCTGCGGCGGCCAGCACTACGATGCAGCACAAGAATATTCGCATATTCAGGAATCTCGAAGTCAGTATAGCGAGCCAAGTGCCGCCGTCAACGTAGAAGGCCCCGGTTGCGGCGCGCGCCCGAGTCTCACCGGCTGCCAGATGCGCGGAAGGAAGTCGAAAATCCACTACTATGTCCCCGGGACTTCCCCCGTCGCAACAACTTCCGCAGTTCCGTATCGGCCATGCGGAGGATTTCGTCCTTTGCCGGATTTACCTTTCCTCCAGACGATGACTCAGTTCCGCTATCATAGGTATCATCATTCTAACCAAATCCCATCGTTCTGCCTACCGACGACCGCCGAGGCAACGGCCTGCTGCTGATAGTCCCAGAGCTGCTTCTGCCGTGAGAAGCTCTTTAGGTCGAACGAACTCCAATTGGCGGGGAGGGACTCGTAGGGCCTTGCCTCGACCATATCCTGAAACAGAGTTCCCGCCCTGCGTTGCGACGCCCTCGGCATTTTCAACTCAGGACTTCCCAGTGCCCGCCTTTGGCCGGGCCGATGCGCCGGATTCGGCCCGCTAGGCGCAGCTTGGCGAGTTGCTTCTCCACCGCGCGGGAGGTCAGTCCGAGTTTCGTCGCTACCTCCCGGGCCGCGAGTTCGGGATTGGCCTGGAGCAGCACGAGAATTTTCTCCGAACTTTTCTCCGAACCTATCCCCGACACCGCCACGACCGGCGTCTCGAAGGTGACGACAAGATACCCTTGCTTTTCCTCGAACGCCGGCGGCTCATTGCCGTACCGCCGGCATTCTTCGATGACCCGGTTCGTGCCCCGGCCCCAGATTTCAACCGCACCGGTCCGGTGGAACACGTCGGCGATGAGCGGGTTACGCAGCTTGGACAGGTGCTGCCCGGACAACATCTCCACCGTAATGCCTGCGGGCAATCGCCCGGCGCTCCGAATCTCGACCCGGTCGTCCACGCAGGTCAGCAATTCCTTATTGCGTCCCCGGAATTACCCCGAAGTCCTGTTTCGTCAGGTCGATGACCGTGCCGTCTTCGAACTCGACCGAGCCGGGCCTGCCTGCTGCGACGCAGAAGGCGGCGCAGGCAGGATGCGGCGGATGCGCTTGCCGGTCAGGTTCGACAAGGTTTCGGGCAGGTCAATGCCCTTGTACAGCCGCGACAGGTCAACCTTCACCTTGTTCTTCTTCGTGCCCACGTCAACCGCGTCGAGCAGCTTCTTCGGGACGTGGGCTCGCTGCCCGGTTCGCCGCAACGGGCACAGTCTTTCACTTCTCAAGTCGGGAGGCCTTGGCGATGACCGCCTGCGCAAGTCGCGCCGGTTCGACGCGGAACTTGTCGAACTCGCCGATATTCTTTTCGGTGACGCCGATCTGGTACTCGATTCCGCCCCGATGTTGATGACTGAGATACGGGTTCTCTCTGATTTCCGCGCGCGAGAGCACCCAATAGACAATGCTGTCAACCCAAACGCCGATGAAGACGAAAACCTGTGCCGCATCGGGCTTGATCTGCTGGAAGTTCATCCAGAAAGGTTCTGCTGAGTCCTCCGACAAGGCCTTTGACGACAGGCTCCCACGAATCCGGGTGTTGATCGCTCTGGCCGCTTTGATCTCGACCTTCACGTCGTCGAGCCTCAGATCGTATTCACCGCTGTAAGACGAATCAAGCGACTTGTCCGGTTTCCGGAATCGAGAGTCGAGGTCTCGGACATGGCCATGCGCCCAGATTTCCCCGAATGCACGGGGCGACAAGCCAAATAGCTCAAGGTAGCGGTTGGTGGCGACATAGTCGGCACGCAGTTTCTCGTACTGCTCGAACTTAATGACCTGCTTGTCCAGCAGGAACATCAGCATGTACTCGTACTCGCTGAACGGGTAGACCGATGCCAGCCCGGAGAGGCGCGCTGCCAGGATACGCTTCTGCTCTCCGTTCAAGGACTCTGCCAGCTTCTCGAGTTTGCCTTTCAACTGGTTCAGATCCACCTTGCAGTTCCTCCAGGTGATTCGAGTTCTGGGAACGGACTGTGCCACTGCCAGCCGGTCCTGCCGGTCGCGCGGTAGCGCTCCAAGCGCCGGATCGTAATCTCAGCGAAGATTGGATCTATGTCCATCGTGTAGACCCGTCGGCCCAAGCGTTCTCCGGCCAGTAACGTCGTTCCCGAGTGAGCGAAGAAGTCGGCGACCAATTCGCCGGCGTTGGTGCTCGCCTGCACGATTCGCTCGGTCGCTTTCAGGGGCTTTTGGGCATAGCAGCCAGGGACGTTTTCCTCCAGGCGATAGAATACTTGCTGGACGTCGACCCAGACGTTTCCCGCCCGGATGAAATGCGATTTGCTGCGCTCGCCGTTTTCAGTTGTCTTGCCATTGACGGTCTTATAGTACCCACGCAGAATTCTCGGAATGTCCGTGTATTCGGCTTCTACGTTGAACCCTGGCTGACCGCGCGTGTAGTAGAGAAGCTCCTGACGAAGCCACATCCAGTTGCGTTGAGTTCCATACCCGCGCTGGTTTCGCAGCGTGATGACGTTCCTCGGGTCGAGGTCGGCAAAGTGACGCATCAGTAACATGAAGTCAGGCAGGGGCTGGAAGCCATCCCGGTAGTCCGCTCCCATCCAGACGTAGAGATGAGAATCGCGGTCCATTATCGCGCGCGCGTTCCGGACCCACTTCTCGGAGAAGCTCATGTAGTCGCACAAGTCAACCTTCGGCAGGCGCGGAGTGTTTGCGTTGCCAACGACAATGTTGTAAGGCGGGTCGTTGACGACCAGACGCGCCCGCTCGTCGCCAAACAGCAATCGAATATCGTCGGCCTGGGTAGCATCAAGGACTCCGACCTTGTGCCCGGTCACGTCGTCTCGCCAGACCTCGCCGTTCTTGAGCCGACAAAGCGGTGCCAACGTCTTCTGCAGATCCCCGTGGACATCCAGACGCTGCAATCGTTCGGTCGAACTGCCCTTGGAGAGGACGCGCTGCGCCTCATGCGGCTCGGTCGGGAAGAGAGTTTCAGTTCTCATCACAATGCGCAGTTGAACGGACGATCGGTCTTAACGTAGTAGAGCATGTGGGTCTTCCAGAAGAGCACAACGTCCCGGTCGTCGGTATAGACCTTCTCGTAGATGTTCTTGTGGGCCGGGGTGTGCTGGAAGTAGATTGAGCCGCTTGGGTTGAAATAGCGGTGGAAGAAGTCGTAGAGCTTGTCGAACAGCTCCTGGCTGAAGCCCGGAAACGGCTTGAGCGCGGCTTCGATGTCCTTCTGGAGCTTCGGGAATAGGCCGTCCTTGTAGTAGCGATGCTTAATGCGCATCAGGTTGATGAAGCCCGACTGCCCCTCGACCGGCGCGCCGACGAACAGCTCCCTCAGGGCGTCATAGAAACGCGCCTGGCTCTTGTCTGCCTTAGTCGTGCTATTCGGGTGCATCACGCACCTCCATGTCGGGACGCTTCACTAGGAGGGATCCTAGGCGCTGCGGCCCGACAGTCAAGTTCGCGTGGCGGAGCGCGTAGCGGAGAATGCGGCCTGAGAGAATTCCCGGGCGCGGGCGATGGCGATGGAGTCGTCGCCGTGGGGCCGGGTTTGGCCTTGCATCAGGAGGGATGTTGGGCGCGGAAGGGGCGGTGTCAAGCGGCGGCGAGGACGCCAGCACAAGCTCAAGCACCAAGCACAAGTTGGTGAGGGCGGGGCGGCACAGCACAAGCTCAAGCCCAAGCCCACGGTCAGCACGGACGGGAGCGGACAAGGACAGGCGTCAGAGTGCAGAAGTGGGCGGACTGGGCCCGGCGCGAGGAGGCGGACTGGGCCCCCTACTGCATCCCCGGGGGGCCAGGGGGGACGGCCCCCGGCAAGAACGGGACATGGGTAACACTTAATTGGACGAGTGACAGGACATCAAGGTCGGCTTGCGTGACAACACATCAAGGTCGGCTACACTGGCTTTTTGAGCAATGGAGGACGACGCATGATGAACAAAAAGGCGTGAGGAGCGGCGGCGCATGAT
>Ga0315282_10006005_pt1 | contig 20472 bp, 21 predicted proteins | sample YL17G07_20_MG_FD_203693 | JGI IMG/M metagenome (GOLD analysis project Ga0315282, IMG submission 203693) | Sediment microbial communities from Yellowstone Lake, YNP, Wyoming, USA - YL17G07_20 | ecosystem: Environmental > Aquatic > Freshwater > Lake > Sediment | place: USA: Wyoming | collected... | reverse complement strand
TCTCTTCCCGTTTCATGGTTTAAGCCCCGCTACTGAATGTTTGCTTCCAACTCGCTAACAAATCGCTGATTGCGGCGTCTACAGCAACTTCACCTTTTAGTCCATAGATGCATAACCGCGGAGTCTTTGTAACCCTACCTATTTCTGCATAGACCTTTCCTTTCATTAAAGCCTCAAACTCGTCCTTCGCTTCCTGTGAAACTTCTACTAAGAAGCGGCTGTTTGATTCTGAGAACAAGACGAAACCATTGCAGTTTACATTCATTATTGGAACTTTTTGTAAATGCAGTTCCATGCCGTATCCGCCTGCAAAAGCCATCTCTGCAGCGGCAACAGCCAAGCCGCCCTCAGACAAGTCATGGCAAGCCTTAATCAGTCCCAAATCAATAGCTCTAGTAATAGCCCTAAACGTTTTTCTGGCATGCTTCGGTCGCACCTTCGGCACATTTTTTCCAATAAAACCCTTCAGCTTATAATATTCCGAGCCGCCAAGTTCTTTGAACGTTTGCCCAACAACGTAAATGGAGTTGTCTGGAGCTTTAACATCCATCGAAACTGCTGAGCGAATGTCGGGAATTATGCCTAGAGCCGTGATCAAAAGGGTTGGCGTTACCGGTCCAAGCGGTGACTCGTTGTAGAGGCTGTCTTTTCCGGAGATAAATGGCGTTTTGAAAGCAATTGCAGAATCGTAGCATGCTTCACAAGCCCTTACAAGGCTGCCAAGCCTTTCTGGCTTTTCAGGGTTGCCCCACGTAAAATTGTCAAGCAGGGCTATTCTTCTACCGCCAACAGCGACATTGTTTCTTATTGCTTCATCTATTGCGGAAGCAGCCATCCAATAAGCGTCTATTTTACCATAATTCGGATTCATTCCGCACGAAACTACTATGCCTTTCCAAGAATCTTTCAAAGGCTTTATTATAGTCGCGTCGTTGGGTCCACCATACTCGCCTTGAAGTGGCTTAAGCGCGGTATTTCCCTTCACCTCATGGTCATAGGTGCGTATTACGCTTTCTTTGCTTGCAATGTTAGGCGAAGATAAAATCTGCAAAAGCGTTTCAGTTAGATTCTCTGGCTCTGGAAAACAAGGCTCTTCAAAACTTGTGGGTTTGTACTCTGCGGTTCTGGTGGCTTTTGGCGGTTCAAAAAGGAATGGAATGTCCATTTCCGCAACTTTTTCACCTTGATGATAAATCCGTAAAACCTTATCTGCGGTGTATCTTCCAATAGCCGTAGCCTCAACGTCTTCGCTTCTAAAAATTTCCAGAACCTTCTCGAGATTTTCTGGGGGCACAGTCAAAAGCATTCTTTCCTGCGATTCGGAAACATAAATTTCCCACGGAGCCAAACCCGGATACTTCAGCGGAATCCTTTCAAGCTCCACAACTGCACCGCAACCAAACCTTTTTGCTGTTTCACCTACAGCGGATGATAAGCCGCCGCCGCCCAAGTCTGTTATTGCCGACGCAAGTTCAAGTTCACGAATCTTGATTATGGCTCTTTTCAGTTTTTCCTCCTCAATCGGGTTTGCAATCTGAACAGCTGGTCTAGAAACTTCTTCCGATTTTTCCGTTAATTCAGCGGACGCGAATGTTACGCCATGAATGCCGTCGCGACCAGTCTTTCCTCCAGCCAGAACAATTATGTTGTTTGGTTTGACGCTTTTCCTGAACTTTTTCAGTGGAAGCAATCCAATGCATCCACAGTAAACAACGACGTTTCCCACGTAGCTTTCATCAAAGTATATCGCCCCGTTCACTGTTGGGATTCCCATGTTATTGCCATAGCTTCCTATGCCAGCTACAACGCCCATGTAAACGTATTTCGGATGCTTCACGCCTGATGGAAGCTTTTCATAATCAAAATCTACGGGACCGAACCCCAAAACGTCAGTACAAGCGATTGGATCTGCCCATACACCTAAAATGTCGCGGATCACTCCGCCCACGCCTGTAGCCGCACCGCCAAAAGGTTCTACAGCCGATGGGTGATTGTGCGTTTCAACTTTGATTGCTATTCCATAACCCTTTTCAAAGTGTATTATGCCTGCGTTATCTTCAAAAATCGAGAAACACCACCGAGGATTAATTTCTTCAGTAGCCTTTGCAATATACGTTTTGAAGAGGCTGTCAATTTCTTTCCCATTCATTCTTATTTTGCTTTTGAAGGTTTTGTGGAAGCAGTGTTCCGACCACGTTTGCCCTATAGTTTGGAGTTCGACATCCGTGGGGTTTCGCCCTTTATACTTAAAATACTCTCGAACAGCCTTCATTTCCTGCAGGTTTAAACCTATACTCAGTTCATTGCTTATTTCCAGAAGCTGTCGATCTGTAGCCTCACGCAAGTTTATTTCAAAGATTGGAAACGTCGTTTTTCTGCGAAAGTAAAGGCTTGCGGTCATTTTTCCTCCTCAATCACGATTGCATAATTATCCTTTGTCGGATTTGCAAGAAGCCTCTTGCATAGTTCTTCAGCTTTTGTTTCAGCCTCTTTCCTAGATTCAGCCTCAAGAACCACACGGTAGACTTTACTAACATTTACAGCTTCAACTCTGTAGCCAAGTTCCTTCAACAAGCGTGCTGTTGTTTCACCTTCAGGGTCGCTGTGACCCGGCTTCAAGTCAACTTCAATTCTTAAGCGATATCTCATAGGTTAAGCTAGAGTTTTAAGGAATTTAAGCACTTTTATCATTAACTAGGCAAAGTGTTATTTTAAAATTATTTTTCTGTTTTTGTAAAGAATCTTAATTCCCTCAGAATCCGTTACAAAGCCTATTTGTTCAGCTTGCACCCCAGTTTTTCCGAGAACGTCTAATGCTTTGTCCCTATCCCTTTTGTCCACTATTACCGCGAAGCCCCATCCCATGTTAAATGTCTTAAGCATCTCCTCATCAGTTATCACGCAACCAAGTTCAGAGGCGGTTTTCTGAATTAACTCAAAAATCGGGTGTGGATTAAAATTGTCAAATTCAAAGCCTATCCCTTTCGAAAACCTTGTTAAATTGTCAAACTTTAGGTAGGCATCGCCAGTGATGTGTACTGCGGCTTTCACTTTAAGCTCGTCGGCAACTGTGAGCAATGGCTTAACGTATATTTTCATCGGCTCCAAAACTTCATAAACAACTTCTCTGTCTAACCCATCTGGAATGTCATAAGGCTCGTATCTTCCGCCCCACTTCTTGAAGAGGATTTTTCTTGCTAGCGACACGCCGTTACTGTGGATTCCAGAGCTTCGCAAGCCTATTACAACATCGCCAGCTTTTATGTCTCTTCCAGAAATTATTTTTTCACTGGTAACTTCACCTATCGTCGCAACAACCATGTCAAAGCCTCTGCCTTCCACTAAACCTTTTATCACTTCTGCAACGTCGCCTATTTCCCCGCTTGGCACAACACACTCGGATTCAACTGCCCCTTTCACTATACCCTTCAGCCATTCCTTAACTAAGGCTGGATTTGAAACTTGTGCATGAATATTATCTGCAATCGCTAAAGGCTTGGCGCCAGACCTTACAACATCATTAACAGCCAACGCCACCCCATCAATCCCTATTGTATCATATTTTTCAGCTAATTGCGCGATAAGAACCTTTGTACCTACACCTTCAATGACCAAGTCCAAGTAGCGATTTTGTCCAGCAGGGAAAATGTTTCCGTAGGGAAGCTGAACAACTTCACCATAATGGCTAAAACTATAAGTTTCCCTCAAAAGCTGTAATGCCTTTTTAGACTCAGCCCTTAACTCTCTGTCAACACCTGCATTAGCGTAGATGAATTTTCGAGTCAACAGCATTTCTCCCTGTTTTAGGTATAGATGATTTATACGCCTATAGAGTGATATGTAATCTAAAGTTTCGCAGAAATAACAATTTTGTTCTCTATGCGACTTAAAATTGCAGCAACTTAGAAAAGACTAAGCTTTTGGATTAAGCAGGGCAAGCGGAATATACTTGAAAGCCGAAAGGAGAAAGGAAGCAGAAGTATGAGCAAAGCAATATTCCACTTGCCTTTCCGCTTGTTCCATTAGTCAAGGAGCGTGTCGTAAACGTGCTACAGTTTGTGCTATAGAGCGCTGTTGCCTGTTGAATGCATAATATTCCGTTTCATGGATGATGCTAGTAGGTTTATTTCGCGTGGATGCACTTAACAGCATTCCAAGCAGAACGTAATACTGCCTTAAAAAGTCAAGGCCTTTCTCAGTGGCTCTGTATGCGACCCGGTCTTCTTTCATATTCGCCTGAATAAAACCTATATCAATAAGAGCCTGCAAGTATTTCTTAAGTTGCACACAGTTGATATCCGCATACTTCATAATGGAAAATCTGGTTGTACCATTATCCTTTACAGCCTCTAGCATTAGACCTATAATTTCGAAATGACTTCTATACTTTTTGCGCAGAGGCAACCTGCATGAATTGTATTTTCTGTGCAAAGGTAAACATGGACTAGGCATATTCGTATAATTCACCATGACCTACGCCCTTAACTATTTATTGATGGTTGAAACAATTACGGTTTTTTTCGATAGACTTCGTTGAAAACCAAGTCAAAACTATTGAAAATGTTGAAAGGTAAGATAACTGAATGGAAGCATTTTTATCTTATTTCAACTGAAACTATTGAATAGGAGAGACAACAGTTTGACTCAACTTAGGCTAACACCCAGCGAAATGCGATTTTTGCAAGAAGCTTTAAGAGCAGATTATAAAACTGGCAATATACGTTTGCGAGAAGGTGAATATCAATATGATCTTGCCAAAGCAATCGCATCCTTCCAACTAGAACTACATTTTCCAGACGTTAAAGACATAATTAAAAGATTATATGGCGAAGAAAAAACAGGCGACATTCACTTTATCCGTAAAATTCAAACAATTTTGAAAAAAATGGAGAAAAGTAACATTTTACGAATTTTGCCAAAGAAAAAGCCATGGGATTTACAAAGATATGCGCTTACAAGTTTTAAGTTCAGAGATGTTGACAAAAATCTTGTAATCCTTGCGACAGACTTCGAAATGAAACAAGCGCAAGGCATGCTACGCTCCGTAGTAGTCCAACAAGAAACACCTACAGCTAAACTAGGTAAGGTTAAGATTTGTCTATTAGTATTAATAGTAGTTGCATCCTACATGGCAAGTTTTTGGACTCTAATGCAGTCCATTATTAATCCAATAATTTTCGTTCTCACTTTTTCCATTGCTGTCGCCTGCTCTCTCATGCTAGGAAAATTTCTCTCCCAAATATAATTATTACCTCACTCACCTTAACATTTAATAATTCATTGTGCTAAGAGAAGGAAATGTGATTAAATTGAAGAAAGCTATTACAATTCTATTTGTAATTGTATATTTGTTATCTGTATCGCCTTTAATTAATCGCCAAATGTCTGTAAAGGCAAGTCAAACGACATGGGTTGTAGACGCAAGTTTAGGAGACACAATTCAAGAGGCTATTAACAATGCAAGTTCTGGAGCCACAATTTTTGTTCGCAGGGGAACATACTATGAAAATGTTTTCATCAATAAAAGCGTATCACTCGTTGGAGAAGATATGGACTCAACAATTGTTTATGGCACTGGAAATGGCAGCGTTGTCTCGATAGTGGCTGATGACGTAAACTTCACTGGTTTCACTGTAAAGAAAAGCGGTGCAAACGCATATGACAACGCAATACGCATAGAACATTCTTGCGACGTCGCAATAACACACAATAAGATGACAGAGAACACTAATGGGATTAGCCTTAACTCCTCTAGTAACAATGTAATTTCAAACAACATCATATTTTATAACGAATTTAACGGAGTTTATCTTTTCTCGTCTGGTGGTAACGTGTTTTCTGGCAATGTGATCTCAAATAACTTTCAAGGGGTTTATCTTTTCTCGTCTGGTGGTAACGTGTTTTCTGGCAATGTGATCTCAAATAACTTTCAAGGGGTTTATCTTACTTTTAGTAGCAATGACACTTTTTACCGTAACAACTTCAATAATACAAATCAGGTGATAAGTGACTCAACGAATTTTTGGAATTATAATGGTGAAGGTAACTACTGGAGTGATTACACAGGACAAGACCTAAAAAAAGATGGAATAGGAGACATACCCTATCTTATAGACGTGAACAATCAAGATAACTATCCTTTGATGGGGATGTTTTCTGATTTCAACGTCTCTTTTAAAGGAGAAATATACTATGTCAGTATTATTTCGAATTCAACGATCTCTAATTTTGAATTTAAAATTGGAGCAGAGACTGGTAACAAAATAATACTTTTCAGCGTCGGTGGCGAAGAAGGCACAGTTGGTTTTTGCAGGGTTATCATTCCAACGGAGTTTATGGACTATCCATTTATCGTGCTTGTTGACGGAGAAGAGGTCATTTTAACCATACTGGGTGTTTCAAACGCTGCGTATAGCTATTTATATTTCACCTATGTCCACAGCAGTCACAACATTACAATAATTTCTTCAGTAGCATTGCATCTTTACAGTGAACTACTCAACCAATATGTCAAGTTGCAAGGTAATTTACAAGATTTGAACGTGACGTATTACGTTCTTCTAAATGACTATTATGCTCTTCTGAACAACTATAGCATCAGGTTGCAAATGGATCTATACCATTTGAACGTGACGTATTACGTTCTTCTAAATGACTATTATGCTCTTCTGAACAACTATAGCATTCTCTTAGGCAACTACAGTCAGCTTCAAAGAAGCTCTAGTGCATTGAACTCTTCTTATCAGGAGCATTTATTAGAGTACTCTGAAAATGCTCATAATCTCCAAAACTTGATATATATTTTTGCAGGTATAACAGCAATCTTCATAATAACCACCATCTATCTATCAAAACGTGCGCATGCAAGAATAACAACAAAGTCTAAAGAATTCGAAGGTGAATAGGTTTCTGCGACGAGAATTTAAATAAGTAATCAATTTAGTCCTCTATGTGACGCAAATATGGCAGAAATCTATCTTTTCTATTCATCCTTAACACTATTTGTAATGGGTTGCTCAGCTTTGGTTTTATTTCTATTTTTTCGCTTAAAGTATCAGAGGATGAATAGCTACCCAAAGAACTTGTCAGCTAATGTTTTTGATAAAACCTTTAATGTTTTAGATCCATATCCAGAACGCAGAAAAATTATCCACAGCTTCTTATCGGCGGTGCCTCTTATCGCATTTTTCGCGAGTTTAGCGTTTGCTATTCTTTTGTGGAAGGTTTTTGAATATGGTCTTTTGTTAAGTCTTTTCATACTAATTGTTTGCTTAAATTTGATGCTAACAGAAGTTGCGTCCGAGACTTATCAGACTACTGGGATTCTTATCAAGGCTGTTCGCAAACGAGCTGATTTAGCAACTGGTGACATAAAAGCCTTTCAAACGTTGAAAAATGCCTTGCCAAAACTAAGCAATTATTATCTTGCGTTGTCAATTCTCTTTTTGGTATTTGCTGCGACGTTAGACTATATTTGGTCTTCACTATTATTATTTTTCAGCCAAATTATTGGTTTAATACTTGAAGTCAGCGCAGCAACTGGAATTATAGCTTATCAAGTAGCGGTACTTATATTCGCTTTAATTGTTGTTCTCATTCAGATTTTCGCTTGGAAGATTAAAAACAAATTTTTAAGGCATTTAGTAGAATAGCCAAGTTTTGGAGATTAGCAAGATTCGTATTGACATGATGAGGTTAAGATGAATAAAGCATCAAGGGGTTAATGTTAAGCCTTTCTTGTAAGCACGCAAGTTTATGTTTATGGCCTCTGTGGAAACCGTTTCCTTTATTGCTCTTGTGAAGGATTTTTCATTCACGATTTTTGTTATATTTGTTAAAGCTCCCATCATGATCATATTTACGTAAATTTTTGCCTTAAACATTTTTTCGGCAATTTCTGTTGCGGGAATTTTGAATATCCTTGCTTTAGTCTCTGGAATTTTTTTCACTGTGTCACCGTCAACTAGAAGTATGCCCTTTTCCTTCAAATCTTTGATGTTTTTTTCAACTGCTTCTTGGCTCATTGCGATTAATATATCGCATTTTCTAACCATTGGAAAGCCAATTTTGCCATCCGATATTATTACTTCGCTTTTGGCTGCGCTTCCTCTTGCTTCGGCTCCATAGCTTTGGGTTTGAACAACGTTTTTTCCATCATAGGCAGCTGCTTTGCCTAATATTTGTCCTGCCAAAATTACGCCTTGTCCGCCAAGTCCACTTATTCTCACTTCAGCTTTTTTCAATTTCTTTCTGTGCCTCCTCAATTGTTTTGTATATGGTTTCTACAAGTGTTGGTCGTTGTCTTTGGACAAATTCGCCTACAATTATTTTTTCTGTTAAGTCTTCTTCGTGGAAGCTTTCTGCTTGATCGATTGTAATGGCTTCTTCTTTGAACCATTTTAACATTTCTCCAGCGTCTTTAAACCCTACTCTTCTTCCGAAAGCTGTTGGGCATTGGCTTACTGCTTCTATGTATCTGAAGCCTTGTATTTTTAATGCCTTCTTTATGGAATCTTTGAGCTCGTTTGGGTGGGCTGTTGTCCAACGTGAAACATAACAGGCTCCCGCCGCAACAGCTAGTTTCGCAGCGTCTAATGGATGTTCAAAGCTTCCGTAGGGTGTTGTTGTTGTTTTTGCTTTAAATGGGGTTGTAGGGGCAACTTGTCCACCAGTCATTCCGTAAACCATGTTGTTAACCATTATAACAAGGATGTCTAGGTTTCTTCGTGCCGCGTGTATGAAGTGGCTTAGGCCTATTCCAACGATGTCACCGTCTCCCCCAAAAACAACAACGTTCAAATCTGGGCGGAGAAGTTTAATTCCAGTTGCCACAGGTATGCTTCTCCCATGCAGAGTATGAACAGAGTCTGCCATAAAATGTGGTGATGGAATCCACGAGGAGCAGCCGATTCCACTGCAGAAAACAAATTTGCTCAGGTTTTCATGACCTAACTCGTGAACGGCTCTTAGAAATTCACTCATGACTGTTAGTCCACCACAGCCTGGACAAAAAGGCAAGGGTATGGGTCTTAAATATTTTCGAATAGAAAAGGGCTCACTCATTTTTAATACTTCCCTGAATTTTTTCGAACAATTCTTCTGGCGTAATTAATTCTCCGCCACCAATCTTGTTGAGGGGAATCACTTCTGCTAAACCGTTTGCAACTCGCTGAACTTCGTAGAATATTTGCCTCAAATTCATTTCAGGAACAATTACCTTTTCTGCTGTTTCAGCCAGTTGCCTGACAGCTTTTTCTGGAAAAGGCCAAATGGTTTTTAGGCGGGCATATCCCACCTTTATTCCTTTTGCTTCTGCATTTTCAACAGCTTCATAAATTGCACGTGAAGTACAGCCGAAGGAAACAATGCCTATTTGACAGTCGTCAATATTGTAAGTTTCCACTTCGGCTATTTCTTCTGCATGCCTCTGTATTTTGTTGTTTAGTCTTTCTACAAGTTGCCTATGTACTATGGGGTCTGCTGTGAAACGTATCCCATACTCGTTATGCGTTGATCCTGTAACAGCTACGTTGAATCCTTCACCAACAGATGGCATCGGCGGGATTTCTTCTAAACCAAAAAATGCCTTTTCACTTGGTTTGGGTTTTCTTCTGTTGATTATCTCTATTCTTTCTGAGGAAGGCACGATTATTCTTTCTCTCATATGGGCGACGATTTCGTCTGCTAAGAGTATAACTGGTGTACGGTGTTTTTCGGCTAGATTAAATGCTTTGATTGTTAGTTCGAACATTTCTTGTACGGAATTTGGCGATAGGACAATTGACGAATAGTCACCATGCGTGCCCCATCGTGACTGCATAACGTCGCCTTGTCCGCATTTGGTTGCTTGCCCTGTGCTCGGTCCCGCCCTTTGAACATCAACTATGACGCATGGAGTTTCGGTCATAAACGCCCAACCTATAGTCTCCTGCATCAAATCGAAGCCTGGTCCAGACGTAGCGGTCATTGCTTTAACACCAGCCCAGCTTGCACCTACAACTGCGCCTATAGAAGCCAATTCATCCTCCATTTGAATGGCTATTCCACTAACTTGCGGAAGCATTCTCGACAAGTGCTCTGCTATTTCACTTGCGGGTGTTATTGGATATCCCGCAAAAAAGCGGCATCCCACGGCTATTGCTGCTTCAGCGCATGCCTCGTTTCCTTGCCAAAAGTATGTTTTTGCTTCTGGAAACTTTTTCAATGGGCTCTCCTCTAGACAAGGCTTAATGATTTAACCTAAAAGGTTTTATCTCATGTTTTATCCAATTGTTACCTCAAAAAGGTTGGAGTGGAAATGGAAGAGGATATTGTTGATTATGCATTGGAGTACGCGAAAAGCAAGGGAGCTGAATACGCCGAAGCTAGAGCACAAAGTCAAGTACAAGAGAGACTTATGCTGAGGAGTGGGATTCTAGAGGCATACGTGTCGGCAGTTGACAGTGGATTTTGTGTGCGGATGATAGCCGAAGGTGGAATAGGTTTTGCTTCAACAAACAAGTGGACAAGGGAAGAAGCAAAGGAAATAGTGGATTTAGCCTTTAGGTACGCTAAGGTTGCGAATAGGAAAGATAAAATACGGTTTGCTGAGGAAAAAAGTGTTGAAACGAAGTGGGTTGTGAATCAAAAAGAAAAAATTGAAGATGTTTCACCGGAAGAAAAAATATCAAAGTTCGTGGATATCGACAAGTCCTTGTCCTCGTGTGGAGTGAAAGTTGCTGCCACGATGTCTTCGTGTACAATAGATTTAACGTCGAATTACTATGTCAACTCTGAGAGTTCACGTATTTCTTCATTCGTCCCAAAAATAGGCGCTTTTATCTTCATCACAGTAGCTGAGCAAGGAAAAACCGAGCAGGCTTACGAACAATTTGGATACAGTGGTGGATGGGAAGCCTTTCGTCAGTGGAATATCACAGAAAAAATGATTCACGACGCCAAAGTTCTGAAGGACGTTATAACGAAGGGAAAAACAGTAAAACCTGGAATTATGGATCTAATTTGCGGTTCTGAAGTCACCGGAATAGCAGCACATGAATCATGCGGCCATCCAATGGAAGCTGATAGAATTTTAGGACGGGAGATGAGTCAGGCTGGAAGATCTTTCATATTTAAGGGCGGTCCATTTTGGATCGGTACAAGAATTGGAAGTGATGTTGTCACCATTGTGGATGATCCTACAATAGAGCATAGTTATGGTTACTATGCTTATGATGATGAAGGCGTAAAAGCAAGACGAAGATATTTATACAAAAATGGAGTAATTAACGAGTTTTTACATAACAGAGAAACGGCGGCGAGGCTTGGCACAAGAAGTAATGCTTCTTCCAGATCCATTAACTATGATAGAGAAGCTATAGTTCGTATGGCAAACACATTCGTTCTACACGGAGAAATGACAGAGGAAGAGCTAATTGAAGACGTGAAATACGGCGTTTACATGAAATCCTTTACAGAATGGAACATAGATGACAAACGCTTTAACCAACGATACGTAGGCAGAGAAGCTTACATGATAGAAAATGGGGAGTTAAAGCATCCTATTGCAAGACCAGTAATTGAAACGACCACACAAAAGTTTTGGACAGCCGTAGACGCAGTTTCTAAAAAAGTTGAATTTGACGCAGCCACTTGTGGAAAAGGTGATCCTTCGCAAGGAGTTCCAGTCTATACTGGTGGTCCTTGCATTAGACTTAAAGGGGTGTATGTAAAGTGAATGATGTTCTTAACAAAACTGGAGAGATTGTTAAGAAAGCGAAAGCACTGGGCGCAGACGAAGTTATTGCTAAAACAACTTTTGGCATGTATAGGCAGGTGCGTTTCAGCAACAACCAAGTTGATACTACTGTTGCATGGAATGATTATGTTACAGATGTGGCTTTGGCTTGGAAAAAACGTGTAGTGGTAACGCAAATACACAACTTCTATGAAGTTGATGCAAGAATTAAAAAACTTTTGGAGTTGGCGAAGGTGTCAAAGGAGAATCCTATGTTTGGGGGTTTTGCAAAGGGTAGTTTCCGTTATGCAAAAAGTAAAGCGGATGAGAGGCTTCGCGATCTGGAGAATCCAACGGATTATGTGTTCGAAGCGATAAATGCTGCTGAGAAGGAAGTGGGTTCTCAAATTGATAGTGGTGGTATACTCTTCACAAAGTTTGAGGATGTCTACTTAGTGTCTTCTGAAGGACCTGTTGGCGTTGATAGCAGGTCTGCGATTGAGCTTTCTATAAGGGTCTTTTCAGAAAGGGAGGCGTCAGGTCACAGTGTGGAATGTAGTTCTACGCTGAAGGATTTTAAGCCTGCAAAGGCTGGGATGAAGGCTGGAGAAATTGCTAGGTTGGCTAAAAATCCGAAGGCTGGAGATGAGGGCGTATATGATGTTGTCTTTGATCCTTTAATTTTTGGCTCATTGCTTGGTGTTTGGGCTTCAATGACTTCAGCTTTCAATGTCATGGTTCAGTTGTCAGTTTTCGTCAATAAGCTTGACCAAAAAGTAGCGCCTGAAATTGTCGTATTGAAGGATAATCCATCTGCCTATTCTTTGGCTAATCGTCTTTTTGACGATGAGGGTGTTCCAACGAGGGAAAATGTCATCATTGATCATGGCGTGCTTAAAACTTACCTTCATAATACATCTACTGCCAAAATTTTCAAAACTGAGACAACGGGCAATGCTGGTTTAGTTGTTCCAACTCCATGGAATATTGAAATGAACCCCGGAGACATGGATAAAAATGAAATTTTCAAAGAGTTGAAAATGGGTCTTTACCTGACAAACACTTGGTATACACGTTTCCAAAATTACACCAAAGGCGATTTCTCAACCATCCCCAGAGACGGCATTTTCTTGATGGAAAAAGGCGAAATTAGGCAGTCTTGGAAAGACATACGGATAAGCGACAACGCCCTAAGCCTACTAACCAACATTGCTGGAATATCAAAGGAAAGGCAACATGTGCACTGGTGGGGAGAAGCAGACCCTCCGTCCCTTTCGCCATATGTGCTAATCAAAAACGTTCACATAACAAAATCCAAATAACATCGCTATGTCCTCTTTTTTAATTAGACACGAGATGTATGTGAAATTCTCTTCAAAATGCTACATAACGAAGGGTAGTAGCGGTCGTAGTCTAGCTTGGCTAGGACATCAGCCTCCCACGCTGACGACCCGGGTTCAAATCCCGGCGACCGCACCATAAACCATAAATCATTCAGTCATTGGTTTTCATTTTGAGGCTGAAACTGGATGGATGTTCTCGAAGCCATAAAAACCAGGAAGTCTGTGCGGGCTTACGATTCTAGGTCCATTCCCAATGAGATTCTGTTGAGGATTCTGGAAGCTGGTCGGCTTGCACCTTCTGCTGGCAACATTCAGCCTTGGCACTTTGTCGTCGTCAGTGATGTTGAAAAACGTAAAAGGCTTGCTCAGACGCGGTATGCAAGATTTCTAGCTGAATCGCCTGTAGTCATTGTCGGATGCGGTGACCAAAAGGCTTCGCCTCGGTGGTATGTGGTTGATGTCACCATTGCACTGGAGAATATGGTTTTAACCGCCACCAACGAAGGTTTAGGCACATGTTGGATTGGAAGCTTTAGTGAAGACGAAATTAGAGAGATGCTGAAAATTCCTGAAAATTTCAGAGTTGTCGCTCTTTTGGCGGTTGGCTATTCACGCAAAAAATTTGATTTGGCGGGAAAGTTGTTGCACTTTGTTCGTAGGAGGAAAAAATTGAAGAAGATTGCAAGTTTTGAAGAGTTTGGCAAATTTGCAGCGACTTAGGGGAAACAGTTATTTGAAGTCGCCCTTTTCAAGTAAGACCTTTGAGAAAGACTGGAAATTTTTTGTGAAGTTCGCAAATGTCCTTCGCAATCAAGTCTGGTTTTTGTCGATTTTTATACAAACTTTCAAGCGAGTAAAACTGTGAAGGGACAAAAACTGTTTTCATGCCTATGGCTTTTGCGCCTTTTATGTCTTCTAGAGGGCTGTCTCCAACGTAGACTGTTTCTTCTGCTGTGGCTTGAAGTCTTCTTAGGGTTTCTTCGAAGATTTTTGTGTTGGGTTTGCGCCAGCCAACTTCTTCTGAAACCAAAATGGCGTTGAAAAACTGGTTTATGCCCATTTTTCTGATTCCAGCATAAATCACTGGAGCGTATGTGAAATTTGAAATCAAACCTAACTTGTATTCTGTTGAAACTTTGTTTAGCAATTTCTTGACGCAAGGTCTAAGCTCCAACGAGTTTAAATAGTCTTCAAAGAAGACGTTGACAGCCGTTTTTATGCGTGTGTCTTCTGGGTTTGTTTTAAATCCTAGATTGTTTAGGGCTTCTGAAATCCAAATGGCGTTTGTTACCTCAACTAGTTCTTGGTAGCGTATAAGGCGGTATTTTTCATGGGATTGACTGTATGATTCTAAAAAGCTTTCTGCACTAACGTTGAAGCCTGCTTCTACAATAGCCATGTACAACTTTGTTTTTGAGGCTTCTAAACTGTAGTTTTTAACGTTTGTTAATGTGCCGATGAAGTCAAAGATTATTGCTTTTACAAGCGGCAAGGTGTAATCCTCTTTGGCTTTAGTTATTATTGATTCATTTCTGCAATGTTTATTTTCGAGTAATAAGATTTACGTACATGTTCAGTAGTTTTACATATTGGACTTTATGTCTTTCAGAGAATATTTGCACGAGAAAGCGGAAGAGTCAAGACACAATGAGACGTGTGCCTATCTTATGTTTTTAGCGGGAACAATGTTTTTTGTAGGCGGTATATTGGAAACCCTGAACGTGGGTGAAGATCCGCAATGGTTTATTTTTATACCGTATTATACAGAGCCGTTTGCTGGGGCTATTTTGGGCTTAGCCTTGATAATTAGTGGTCTTTCTTTGATAGTTTTTGGCATAGTTGCTGGCTTGACTTATTCTCGTGATAGAGGTTGGTACATGGATGAGCTGCGTAAGGCGAACTCTGCAGAAGATGCTTTGATGCATAGCAAGTCGGCAACGAACTCAAATGCGCGTAAGAAAAGAAAAGTAAAAGTTAGCTTTTAACGCTATTTCCTTTTGCAAAATTTTGCGTGATGCTAACGAGTTTTGATGAGGGTTTGGCTAAAAAAATTAGGGTGACTTAGTTTGTGTGCAGATTTTTTTAGTCAGTCGCTTGTGTTGTTTGTTTCTTCATGTATGTCCATGCTATTGTTATGATGCCGATTAAGCCGATGATTCCGACTATGCTGTAGAAGTACCACTTGTAGTCTGGGTCACCGTAAAAGTTGTATATGTTGAAGTGTTGGATTATGCCGAGTATTAGGGCGATGATGATTAGTATGGCTCCGAGAATTTGATATATTTGTTTGTTCAATGTTTTTTGTCTCCTTTTGTTACTTCATGAATAGGATCATGATTTGATGGAAGGCGTATTTAATACCTTCTGTGTTGGAAGCGTGTGGAGTGTTAGGTTGGTTTGTTGTTTTCTACCATTTGTAGGAATGTTTCCATTACTTTTCTTATGAGAGGCGTGCATAGGTTTTCTTTTATGTTTTGGTCTCGGAATTTTCTTATTCCTTCTAGGCTGGTGAGTTGGCATTCTGTTAGGCGGCTGCAGTGTATAGAGCCGTATTGGTCGACGATTTGGTTTAGGAATTGGAGGATTGGGCGTTGGGTTTTTACGAAGGGTGTTTTTGGGTTTGTTCTTCCGTATGTGTGGCTTAGTCCCATTATGGCGACGTTTACTGCTCCGCAGATGCTGCCTGTTCTGGCGATTCCACCACCATAAGCGGTAACGGTTTTTGGTGTTACGTCGATTTTGTAGTATTCTCGGAATATTGCCATGTATACGGATTCGGCGCAGTTCCAGCCTTCTGTGTTGAAGTAGTGTAGGGCTTTGTCTATTATGGTTTGTTTGGTTTTGGCGTTTGACATGGGATGGAAGTGAGTGTTTTAAGAGATTTAAAGGTATATGCGTGTGGTGAGGTGAGAACTGTTGCTGTTGTGCAGTTACTATAGCCCCTCTATAAATAGGTTGAATAAGCCTTTCACTAGTTAATGGAGTTTTTGGGTGTTTTCCGTTGCAATACGGACCCTATCCTCTAGGTTTTTGGTTTACTAGCCTGTAGATTTGTCGTGTGCCCAAAATTTTGTTTGTCCGACAATTGTCTGGTTTTAAATGCTGTTTTATTTTAGGTGGCTGGTTTAGTTACACATTTGGGTGTTATGGTCTTAGTAGTTTTGTGTTTGTGATTTTGTTTGCGATGTTGTGTAGTTTTTGGTCGGCTGTGTATAGGGTGGCGTTTAGTTTTTGGGTTGCGGCTATGTAGAGTGCGTCGTAGATTGTTGTGTTTTGGGTTAGGGCTATGTTTGTGGTTTCTTCGGTGATTTCGCGGGTGGAGAGGATGTCCATTTTGTCGTATATTTTGGTCAAGTCTTGTATTGCTTGTTTTGTTTCTTCGGGTTTTAGGTCTTTGTGTATTTTTGTGTGTTTCCATAGTGCGCTTAGGCTTTCTGCTAGGGCTATGTCTACGGTGTGAAGGGTGTAGCCTTTTTTTAGTTGGGCTGTTATGGTTGTTCGGGCTTCTTTGGAGTTTGGTTCGTTTGTGACTAGTTTTACGAGGATGTTGGAGTCGAGGACTAGTTTTGGCGTTCTCTGTCCTCCCTGATGAGGGTTGTTGAGTCTATTTTTGCGTGTCGTTTTTCCGCTCTTGGCTCTATTTCTTGGAGTGTTTTGAGGAGTTCGAGGTGTTTGATTTTTTCTTCGATGAATTTTCTGACTTCTTCGCTCCATTCTAGCGGGTTTTGTTTCATTTTTTCTTTGAGTTCTCGCGGTATACGTATTGTTATTGTGGTGGACATGGTTCTTTTTCACTGTTTTATGCATTGTAATACAATTTTATAAACGTTACTGTAACACAGAATGTTTTCGCTGAAAGACTAATGGTGGTAATACAGAGGTATCATAGGTTGAATATGGTTTTGACTGTTAGGGTCTTTATTGTGACTTGAGTATTTTTGTTAGCATTTGTTGTTTTCTTTTGTTTGTTGTTTTCGACGATTTGTGGGAATGTTTGTATGACTTTTCTTATGAAGGATATGTGACGACTAAAACACTATCTTCTTTTTAGTAGTTTTAGGAATTCTTGTTTTGTTAGTCCTGCTTGTTGTATTATGGCGAGTAGTGTTCCTTTTTTGATGGTTTCGTGGCGTGGGACGGTGATTTTGTGTTTGCCGTCAGTTAAGAAAATATGGCTTCCTTTTTGGTGGATTATTTTGAATCCTGCTTTGTTTAGTGCTTTTAGAAGTTTGCGATAGGATAGGGATGGCAGTTTTTCAGACAGTTACTTCCACCAGCTCTCTTTTTCGTTTAAGCTGGTTTAGTTCTTCTGGAAACGCTTCCAAATAGCCTTCAATTGCTTCGCGAATGTTGGCGATGGCTTGTTTACGAGTTTCGCCTTGGCTAATAGCTCCGGGAAGCTCGATACATTGAGCTGAGTAGCCGCCTTCGGGTTCTTCGCGAAGGATTACGGTGAACTTTCGTCCTTTTACTTCAACCACAAAATTGCACCGCTATTATTAATGTGTAAATTCATATAAACTTTCTTGAAGGGAAAAATTGCTAGGTTAGTTTATAGGCTGTTACGGTTTTTGGTGTTACGTCGATTTTGTAGTATTCTCGGAAAATTGCCATATACACGGATTCGGCGCAGTTCCAACCATCAACATTAAAATAATGCAAAGCCCTGTCCACAATTGCTTCTTTTGCTTTGTTGGTTGACATGGAAATAAAAAGAGTGAATAGTGGATTTAAAGTTATATGAGATTGTAGCTCAGAAGACACTCGTAACATCGTTTTTGTGTGAAAAAGAAACAGAAAATCGCATGAGATATTAGAAGCAACGACTTTTTTATTTTACAGATTTTTTGTCGATTGATTTTTTTCTTTGTTGAAGAATCTTCTCTATATCCTCTGGCATAGTTACCTTTACATCTATGGTAGAGTCAATAACATATATTGGCATTCCGCCCTCGTCAAATTTATTTGTTCTGCTAACCACTGTTGGAGAAAGCCGGCATTTCACGGTTATGCCGTTTTCTAGCCGATATGAGTTCCATGTTGATTTCAGAGTTTCGAAGTCAATATCTTCTTTAACGATCGAGTTTCTAAGTTCTTCAACAGAATATCGCCTTCCATCAGGCGTACCTCGCAAGTTTTGGGGTGGCTCCGTAGTAAAAACATATTGAGATCGGAAGCCAAATCCTATTTTAGGCACTTGATCTGGTGGAAGTTTCCTTAGCATACCCCTTATTTCATCAATTGTCTTATCCATAAGAATGCCTGTTAGAATAAACCTTGCCTTCAGCAAGCTACCGTCCACTAGTTTGTACTTGTCCCAGTCTTCTTTCTCGATCTCAAATCCAACGAACTTTGCACTAGGAGGCACTTGTTTTTCCATAACAATTGATTTCTTCTCTTCTTGTACTGTCATTTAACAACCACCTGAACAGAGCTTTCTACTTTTTGGGATGTTACAGAGCTTTCTTTTTCTTTTTTCTGAACGATAACAGTGTTAGTTTCAGATGCTGACAAACCTACTGTGTCAATGCTAACATCCTTACCCATTGGATAATTGTCATAGAATTCAACATGTGGAAGTAGAGGAATTGCACCAACTTGTTCGATCTTCTCAACCATTATCAAATATCGGGTTTTTCGCAACTCAGGAATTGATGGGTATGATGGTGGGAGTTGAACGGGAATAATAGTTGATTCCACAGTGACTAGGGCGAAGTCATCGCTTGTGGATAAACTAATTTCTGAATTTTCTAATCTGTAAAAGGAAGACAGCTTTTCAGGTAATTCAATTAGTAACTTCCCATTTTCATCTTTCACCACTGCGGACCCTTTCCAGAGAGCCTTTTCTTCCCACTCTTCAAACTTAGTTGCGGATATAGCGACTGAGGATCTGGATAAAGAATAAAGATAAACCTCGTCTTTCCACATGTTTTCAACAATTTCTTCTTTTGGAATTTCAATTACATTAGGCGGTCTAACATTCTTCTCCGCTGGATAGACTTTCTTGATCAGTGCTCTCCTTCGAATGACATGCTCAACTCGCACTTTGCCTTTTTTAAGTAATCTGTTTATACTTCCATCGACTTTTCCATTTGTCCAAGCGAGATAATCGGCAATTTCATGAACGGTGCTTCCTGGCTTTTCGCGGATTGTTTGCAGCACTATATCATCTGTTTCCAATCCTCTGTTTTGCATAGCTATAGGGGCTCCACTTAATCTCTTCATATCAATCACGAGTAAACAAACTACTTGATCACATATAAGCGTTTGGAAGCTTCCAAACGGATTAATAATTAATATCCTCAATAAATAGCCTATTATTGGTATTAATGGGTAAACGCATAGAATTCACGCCGACTGCCGCCTTTTGGTTACTTAGCAAAGACTTTATCACAGAAGACGTTATCATTAACATTATACAAGATTTTCCAGTATCTAAGAGAATGTCACAAGAAAAAGATTGTTTCGAGATAGAATTCAGACGAAGAAAAAGATGGATCACCATTTGGGTTCACGAATATCCCGAAAAGTTACTCGTCTATAAACTTCATAGTTCTAGCAAGTTACGAAAGAAGTAATACGAACTCTTTTTTGCAAATATTAAGCGTGTTTGTTCCTCCGAAAGATGAGTTTGCAAATCTTTGTTCGATGGCAATTCAGTTTCCATATGTCGTGCCCTTAATTGATTCAAACTTCAAACTAAAATATGTGAATATCTGGAGACCGACAAAAAGGTAATAATCTAAGACAAAATCATAATGCTTAACAAACCCGCATGTAAAGGAGAGTAAGATAATTTGGATGTTGTTGTTTGTGTTAAGCATGTTCCAGAAACAGCAGAAGCAGAACTAAAAATCGACCAGACAGGCAAAGGCATAGAAAAAACTGGCTTAGTCTTTGATATTAACGAGTGGGACGACTACGCATTAGAAGAGGCTGTTCGCATCAAAGAGAAACAAGGCGGAACAGTCACAGCCATAACCATAGGCACACAAGACACAGAATCCACACTACGCAAATGCCTAGCCCGCGGAGCAGACACAGCCATACGCCTAACAGACCCAAAATTCGAAAACTCAGACGCCTACGCAACCGCAAAAATATTGCACAGCATAATCAAAACCCTACACTACGACCTAATCCTAACAGGAATGCAAACAGGCGACGACAGCTCAGCCATGGTCGGACCAATCCTCGCCGAAATGCTAAACATTCCACATGCAACTATGGTTAAAAAACTCGAACTAGCAACGGGCACAGCTAAAGTAAACCGAGAACTCGAAGGCGGACTAGAAGAACAGCTAGAAATAAAGCTACCCGCACTAGTCTCGGTTCAAACAGGCATAAACGAACCCCGCTACGTCAGCATAATGGGCATACGCAAAGCCATGCAAAAAGAAATCAAAGTCCTAA
>Ga0315282_10006004_pt1 | contig 20474 bp, 19 predicted proteins | sample YL17G07_20_MG_FD_203693 | JGI IMG/M metagenome (GOLD analysis project Ga0315282, IMG submission 203693) | Sediment microbial communities from Yellowstone Lake, YNP, Wyoming, USA - YL17G07_20 | ecosystem: Environmental > Aquatic > Freshwater > Lake > Sediment | place: USA: Wyoming | collected... | reverse complement strand
TTTCCCATAGGGGGCTCTCCTTTCGAACGTAAGATTTAGTCTCCAACAACCAAATCCTACTCGAATCGAGCCGCCCCCTTCATGGCATCAGACATCGTTTCTTGATGTCTGCGAATCAGGGAAGGTAGCGCCCACCTTTAGGCGGGCAGATGCCGACCAAAAGGTCGGCGCGTGGTTTCCCGCGTGCGCGGGAATGACCATGACGGTCGCGGCGCGGCGAAGGGCGGCGCGGCAACCGCTTCCCAGGCCCGCAGGGCCGGAAGAATTTAGCCCAGGGCGTGAGCCCTGGGAGAGGGAAGCCCCCACCCCCTTCCATCCCCCTCCCCCGCCGAGCGGGGGAGGGGGCAGGGGGGAGAGGGCGAATCTGGGAACCCACGGCTTACGCGGTGGGCTACATTGTTTCGCCCCTGCCGGGGCTCGCCTTCGCGCGGCGCGGCGACGGGCGGCCCTGCACCATGCGATGCAGGGCTAGTGCGACGGGGTGTAGGGGCGGTTCCCCGGCGCGTCTCCGGCACGAGGTCTGGATCGTTGCACGGCAACGGACCAAGCCGGGGCGGGCATGAACCGCCCAACGAGGGCGCACGTTGAACGAATCGCCGGTCCCTCTCCCCGTCAGAGCAATCTCCGACCGGCACGACAGCGCGGGCGTCCGTCAGCCGACGGACTCAGAATGGCACGGGCCGCCGCTTCATTCAAGATTAAGAATCCTGCGCTGCGTGCGTCAGCCACCTGACATACGTCGCTTAACCATTTGATATCTCTCCAGTTTCCGCATGACGGCCAGCCTCTGACAAGGCAAGACGGATGAGACTCAGACCCCTCTTTTGCACCCCGAAAAGGGCAAAAGTGTGGAAATTTGCCCCAGTGGTTTGGTGTCAAGACCCTGCCTTTTCCGACAAAACGTCCTCCGGTGGCGCACCCGCGCGTGCTGCAGCGTCTCTGCGCGGCGGCGGGGGCAGGCAATGACAAAAGGTCCTACGCGATCTTGCAATAGTATCATGAAAAGTGGGTCCGAGTATCCATATTGGTCTATAAATCTCTATTCAATAGATTGCTGAAAGGTTAACAACCCCAGAGTTTCAACTCTGCGCCACTCACTGGCCGCTCGCCGGTTCGAATGCGACAGCCTTCCCAGGGGCATAACACGGCAAGTACTTCGATCGATGCCTGGAATTTGTTCTGTTGCGCCACGCGTGTGGTAGCATACGGGCGCGCGCGGGAGGAAAGGGTATGGTCCTGCAAGGCAAGCGAATCGCGGTGCTGGTGGCGGACCTTTATCAAGAAATGGAAGTCTGGTATCCGTTGCTGCGCTTTCGTGAGGACGGCGCGGAAACGGTGGCGGTGGGAGCCGAAGCGGGGAAGACTTATGCCAGCAAGAAGGGGTATCCCGTCGTGGCGGATCAGTCCATCGCCGAGGTTCGAGCGGCGGACTTCGATGCCATCGTCGTGCCCGGCGGCTGGGCGCCGGATTCGCTGCGTCAGGACGAGTGGGTGCTCAAGTTCGTGCGCGAGATGGACCGGGCCGGGAAAGTCGTCGCTGCGATCTGCCACGCCGGGTGGGTGCTCTGCTCCGCCGGAATTCTGCGCGGCCGCAAGGCCACTTGCTTCAAAGCCATCAAGGACGACCTCATCAACGCCGGCGCGCAGTACGTCGATGAAGAAGTTGTAGTGGATGGGAACCTGATTACCTCGCGGGTGCCGGGCGACCTGCCGGCCTTCTGCGGGGAAATTGTGAAGGCGCTGGCGGCCAAGCCGGCGGCGGTCGGGTCCGGGAGATGAGATTGATTCTCCGAGTCGGACGGCTCAGGCCGGGACGTCGGTCTCGGCTTGAAGCCGATAGTATTCAAAAGGAGCCATTATGAAGAAATCTACGATGTTGGCCTTGGCGATTGCACTCGCCATGACGCAAGGGATATCGCTCGTGCACGCAGCCCCTGCCAAGAAAGGCAAGCTGTTGTATATGACCCTAACCAAGGGTTTCCACCACGAGACGGTGGACTTGTCAAAACAGACTGTGAAGGAGATCGGAGAAAAGTCTGGGGTGTTTGACACGACAGTGACTGAGGATGTCGGCGCGTTCACCAAGGACAATCTGAAGGGCTACGATGTCGTGATGTTTAACACAACGGGCGAGTTGCCGATGACGGACGAGGAGAAGAAGGCTTTCGTGGACTTCGTCCGGGGCGGCAAGGGTTTCGTGGGCGTGCACAGCGCTACGGACACTTTCTATATGTGGGCGGATTTCGGCGAAATGATCGGCGGATATTTCAACGGGCACCCCTGGCATGAAATGGTTACGGTGGAAGTCGCCGACTCTTCCAGCCCGATTGTGGGGTTTCTCGGCAAATCGTTTCAGATTAACGACGAGATTTATCAGCAGAGTGATTTCCAGGCAAAGGACAGCCACGTTTTGCTGCGTTTGGATCCGACCTCGGTCGATCTGAAGAAGAACGGCGTCATGCATCGTTACTACGGCTGGCCGATTGCCTGGACGCGCTCCTACGGCAAAGGCCGGGTTTATTACAACGGCCTGGGCCACGACGACTGGGTTTGGAAGGACCAGAGGTATCAGGACATGCTGCTCAACGGCATCAAGTGGGTCATGGGCCTGACGAAGTAACTCCGGCTGCGCGCTTGAAGCCTGGACACCTGAGACCGGCTTGAGAAGTGGAGGGCCCTTGAGCTGTCGACTTCCTCAACTCACCTCGCGCCGTGGGTTTCTCGGGAGATCTGGTGCAACTGTCGCTGCCAGCTTACTGGCGACAGGTTGGGGTATCTCGAAAGCGAGGGCGGTAAGTTCCCCACGCACGCTCGCGCTTATCGGGGACCGTTATCACAATGCCGATTTCATCCGCGTCGCCCTCGCGCGGCTGTTCAAGACACTAGATCTGCCGGTCGAATTCACGATCAACTACCAGGATATTTCGGCCCAACTCCTGAGTAGCTACCAACTCTTCATCTGCTTCCGCGATGGCATGATCTGGCCGATCGGCTATCTGGGCCCGGACGCCTATCCCTACACGGGCGAACTCGAGAATTCTGAAGACTGGCCCGAGGCGAGGCCCGAAGGATGGATCAAGGACGAGCAGGGTAGAGCGATCCGGGATTTCGTGCAGGCCGGGAACGGTTTCTACGCGTACCACAATTCCAGCCACATTTCCCTGTACTCGAAGGCCTACCGTGACGTGATGGGCGGCGCTTACATCGGCCATCCTCCGCTGCGTCCGTTCAAGATTTCGGTGGTGAACCGCGAGCATCCCATCACCCGCGGGATGAGTGATTTCGTGGTAACCGACGAGCAGCACTATGTCATCTACGACAAAGATCCCGCGAAGGTGATCCTGCGAAGTGAGAACCTGGACGGCCTGAACTACGAGAATCACGGAACTCGGGCCATTGCCGGCTGGGCCTACGACTTCGGGAAGGGACGGGTGGTCTTCACCGCGGTCGGCCACACGCTCCATGCCATGTGGCAAACCGAGTATTTCAAGATTCAGCAGAATGCCGTCCGTTGGCTACTCAAGATGGTTTGAGCGCATTCTTTTGTCCCTTTCTGCTTGACAACTCTGTCGCCTGTCCGTCATAAGAGCTTGAGAGGTGTGGTGAGCGGCGCAGAGTACGGAGACGAACCTCTGGGGCATCTCCTCCCAGCGTGCAACGCAGACGCTTTCCCGGGTCGCGACCGTGCGCCGTAACTTTTGGCGGCTCGACTGAATATCCGGAAGGTCCGTTATGATCTACTTTACCGAACTCGAGAATCTTCCCGTCTTTGACGTCAAAGGCGAGTTTCTGGGGCGGTTGTTCGACCTCGGCGTCAACCCCAGCCAGAACAATCTGCGTGTGGCAACCTACCTCGTGCGGGCTCCCAAGAAGAAAATGCTGTGCATCACCCATGAACAAGTGCAGTCGATCTCGGTACGCTCGGTCCAGACGCGCGTCCCCGCCGACCAGCTTCGAGATTTCGCCCCGGACGAGGGCCTCCTGCGCATCAAGAAGGACGTGCTCGACCAGCAGGTGATCGACGTGGACAACCGCAAAGTCGTCCGCGTCAACGACGTCGATTTCGATATTCAGCCGACCGATGGTTACAGCGAATTGCGGATCGTCGCGGCGAATGTGGGGATGGGCGCGGCGGTGCGGCGCCTGCTCCAGGGACTGGCGGCGAAGCATAACATCCGGCTCGTGTCCGGCCTCTTTTCCTCCAAGACGATTCCCTGGGAATTCATCAACTTGATCGAGCCGGATCCGGCGCGCCGTGTGAAGCTGCGGATCTCCTATGACCGGCTGGCCGAGCTCCACCCGGCGGACATTGGCGACATCCTGGAAGAATTGAGCCGCGACGAGCAGAAGGCCGTGATCGAGTCTCTCGACGACGAGACGGCCGCTCAGGCGCTATCCGAGATTCCCACCCGGATGCAGGCTGCCCTCCTGGAAAGCATCTCGCCGGAGAAGGCGGCGGATATCGTGGAAGAAATGCCGCCTGACGAAGCCGCCGACGTCCTGCAGGAAATGCCCCCTGAAATTTCCGCCGGAGTTCTGGCCGACATGGAGAAAGAAGAGGCCAAGGAGGTTCGTGGATTGCTCGGCTTCGAGGAGAATACCGCCGGCGGCCTCATGACCACAGAGTTTGTTTTTGTTGGCGACACCGCGACCGTCGAGGGAGCGATTGCCGCTCTCAAGAACTTTGAAGGCGCGCTCGAATGGATCCACAACCTATACTTGGTGGACACGCAGGCGGTGTTGACTGGGATGGTGCCGCTGGCACGCATCCTGCTGGCGGAGGCATCGACTCCGCTGGCAGATCTCGCAGCAGACCCGCTCATTTATCTCCCGGTTCACGCCGATCAGCGCGACGTCGTGGACCTGTTCCACAAGTACAACTTAGTGACCCTGCCGGTGGTCGACGAGCGATGCCACCTGCTGGGCGTCGTCACCTCGGACGATGTCTTGGAGTTAATGGTGAACCGCAAGTAAGTCGCGAGAACACTCATGTCGATAATCAGCCGCCAGCGCGTCCGCCATTGGCGAAAGACTCTGGTGATCTTCCTGGCTGTGGTCGGGCCGGGGATTATCACCGCCAATGTGGATAACGACGCGGGGGGAATTTATACCTACTCGGCCGCTGGCGCCAGCCACGGTTACTCCCTCCTTTGGACGTTGATCCCCATCACCGTGGCGCTGATTGTGGTTCAGGAGATGGTGGCTCGCATGGGTGTGGTGACCGGCAAGGGGCTGGCGGACTTGATCCGCGAAGAGTATGGCTTCCGGACCACGTTCATCCTGATGGGTCTGCTACTCGCTGCCAACCTCGGCAACACGGTCGCCAATTTTGCGGGTTTCGCCTCCGGGATGTCGCTTTTCGGCGCCAGCCGGTTCATCGCGGTTCCCGTCGGTGCGCTTTTTGTCTGGCTCCTGGTGGTGAAAGGCACGTATCGGCAGGTAGAGAAAGTGTTCCTCGCCGCCTGCGTGTTCTATCTGGCGTACCCGGTATCAAGTTTCTTTGCCCACCCGGATTGGGCTCATGCCCTAGTGGCGACGGTGAAACCGTCGTTTCACTTTGATGCCGGCTATCTCTTCATGATCATCGGCCTGGTCGGAACGACGATTGCGCCCTGGATGCAGTTCTATCAGCAGGCGTCGGTTGTGGAAAAGGGAATTAAGGTTCGTGACTACAAGCTGGTGCGCTGGGACGTCATCATCGGCATGATCACGACGGACGTGGTGGCTTTCTTCATCATTGTGGCCTGTGCCGCGACCATCTACACGAACGGTAGCCGGAGCATTGCCAGTGCGGCTGACGCGGCGGTGGCCCTCCGCCCGCTGGCCGGGCAAGCGGCAGGGATCCTGTTTGCCTTCGGCCTGGTGAACGCATCACTCTTTGCCTCTTCGATTCTCCCACTTTCCACGGCCTACTACGTCTGCGAGGGCCTTGGACTTGAGTCCGGTTTGGACAAGCGCTTTCGCGAAGCGCCGACGTTCTACTGGCTCTATACGGGGCTGGTGGTTGGGGGCGCGATGATCGTAATGATCATGAGCGAGGAAAGGCAGATTCCGATCATCCTCATGTCCCAAGTGGCCAACGGCATTCTTTTGCCCTGCGTGTTGATTTACATGCTGCGCCTCTCGAATCGCATTGACCTGATGGGTGAGTACCGCAACAGCCGGACCTTTAACGTGATTGCCTGGACCACTTCCATTGTCATGATTGCCCTCACCCTGCTCCTCGTCGTCAGTTCGTTTTTCCCCGGTCGCCTGCCCTGGATTACGCCGCAAAGCAGCGGGGGCTGAGGGGCCCTCTCCCCGTTCGGGATGCGTTCAGAAGCCGGTCTCCGGGCGGCTTGCGGTCGCTGGGGGCCTGTGTTAACGTTTGATGTTGTTCGGTTAATCTCTTTGTCTGTCCTGCGAGCCGCAGTGAAACCAGAACTCCTCGAAGCGGACCTCCTGGCCAAGATCGACCTCGACCGGTTGCCGCAGCACGTGGCCATTATCATGGACGGCAACGGTCGTTGGGCCAGACGACGGCGCCTGCCGCGCATCGCGGGCCATCGCGCCGGCATTCGCGCCGTACGTCAGGCTGTGGAGGCCTGTGCCCGTCTCGGCGTTCCGCACCTTACCCTGTATGCCTTCTCGGTGGAGAACTGGAAACGCCCTCACACTGAAGTCAAACTGCTTATGGCGCTGCTGCGGGAATACCTGAAGAAGGAGATCGGAGAGCTCAATCGGCAGAACATCCGCCTGGGCGTCATCGGCCGCGTGGAGGACCTTCCCAAGGCCGTGCAGGCCGATTTGAGCACGGCGCTCGAAAAGACGCGGGCCAATACCGGCCTGCGGCTGACCCTGGCGCTCAACTACGGCGCGCGGGCGGAACTGGTCGACGCCGTGCGCGCGTTGGTCGAACAGGCCCGAAGCAATGGCACACTCCACGTGGACGAAGCCACCCTGAGCCGACACCTATACACGCACGATCTCCCCGACCCCGATTTGCTGATTCGCACCAGCGGTGAAATGCGCTTGAGCAACTTCCTCCTCTGGCAGGTGGCTTACTCGGAAATCTGGGTGACGGAAACCCTCTGGCCTGACTTCACGCAGAACGACCTGTTCCAGGCCCTCATCGATTTCCAGAAGCGCGAGCGCCGTTACGGAGGCTTGGGGTTGAGTTAGCCTGCCGGTGGCGCACCGGAGATCGTGCGGAACGCAGCCAATGACGGACGGGGTTTGATCGCGCGCTGCCAGTCCACAATTGACGACAGGCCACTGACTACTTCCAGATGAAATCGCGCGTCCTCACTGCCCTCATCCTCTTCCCGCCGGTCCTCTACCTGATCGGCTGGTCTCCGCTCTGGTTGTTCGTGGTGGCCATTATCGCTACCGTCACACTCGGTTTGCACGAGTATGTGGCGATCTGCCGACAGAGCGGTTTGCGGACTCTGGCCCCGCTGGTTTATGCAGGCGGATGGGGCGTCTGCCTGGCGCAAGTGCTGGCGCTCCGCAGCGTTGCGAACCCTGCGGCGCTTTTCCTTGCCCTCTTTATTCCTGTCATGATGTCGCTCGCAATGCTGTGGGTGGAGGATTTGAAACAGTATCTGGGCGTCGTGGCCACGACGATCCTGGGCATTCTCTACATAGGCGTGCCGATGTCGTTTCTTATCGTGCTGCGTTCGTCCGATCCGGTCAACGGCCGCGACCTACTCCTCTTCCTGTTTCTCGTCATCTGGGCGGGCGATATCTGTGCGTACTTGGTGGGCCGGCCGTTGGGACGGCATTTTCTGTTTCCGCGCCTTTCCCCGCGCAAAACTGTTGAAGGCGCGTTAGGCGGCTTGGGTGGCAGCCTGCTCGCCGCCTGGGCGTACACGCACTGGGTTTGGAAATCGACCGACCTGCGCGCCGCGATCATCATGGCCGGACTTATCGCCATCGCGGGACAGATCGGCGATTTTGTGGAATCGGCTCTCAAGCGCGGCGCAGGTGTCAAAGACTCCGGAACGATTCTTCCGGGTCATGGTGGGATGCTCGACCGCATCGACGCGCTGCTTTTTGGCGCGGCGACGCTCTGGCTGGCGCGCACGCTCCACCTCTTTTGATTGCCATGACTGGTCTTTGCATTCTCGGCTCGACCGGCTCGATCGGTCAGAACACGCTGCGGGTGGTGAGAAGCCTGCCCGGCCGCTTCCGCGTCGTTTCACTGGCCGCTGGCAAAAATTTGGAGGTCCTGGCGGAGCAGGTGCGAGAGTTCGCACCGAGGCTCGTTTCGGTGGGCGGACCGGAATGGATCGAGCCGCTGCGCGAGCGGCTGGAGGCCAGATGCCCGGTCAAGATTGTGGCCGGCTCCGAGGGTCACGTCGAGGCCGCGACGCACCCCGAGGTTGGCTTTGTGGTTTCTTCCGCCCACGGCGTGACGGGCGTCGAGGCCACCTACGAAGCCATCCGGGCCGGTAAACGGATCGGCCTTGCCAACAAGGAGACGCTGGTCGTGGCGGGCGAAGTCGTGACCCGTGCGGCGCGCGAACACGGCGTTGAACTGCTGCCGATCGACAGCGAACACAGCGCCCTCCACCAATGCCTCCGCGTCGGCCGTCGCGAGGAAGTGCAGCGGCTAATCCTGACGGCCTCGGGCGGTCCGTTCCTCCGCACACCACTGGAACAACTCCCGGATGCGACCCCCGAGGAGGCCTTGAACCATCCCATCTGGAAAATGGGCTCGCGCGTCACAGTCGACTCTGCCACGATGATGAACAAGGGTTTGGAGATCATCGAAGCACACTGGCTCTTTGACTTGCCGGCGCAGCGGATTGGCGTCCTGATTCATCCCCAAGCGATCATTCATTCCATGATAGAATTTAGGGACGGAACGGTGATGGCTCAGCTCTCCGTGGCGGACATGCGTCTGCCGATCCAGTACGCGCTGACGTATCCGGACCGGGTGGATCTGAAGGGTGAAGGGCTGCGGCTTGACTTGGCGGGAGTGGGCAATCTGCAGTTGGAGAAGCCGGAGCCGGGGCGCTATCCGTGCCTGGAGTTGGCGCAGGCGGCGCTCGCGGAGGGTGGAGCGTTGCCTTGCGCGCTGAACGCCGCTGATGAAGTCGCCGTGGAATCGTTCCTGGCGCGGCGGCTGCGCTTTGGAGGCATTCCCCGGGTCATCGAACAAGTGATGCGACAGACACCTCGCACGCGTCTCAACTCCCTGGAGGATTTTCTGGAGTGCGACCGCGAAGCGCGCCGGCGCGCTGCCGAAGCGGTCGTGGCGGTTTCGAGATGAGGAGCAAGTTCTGAACATGTTCTCAAGTTTCATCACCGACGCCGTGGTCGTGGTCATCGTCCTCGGCTTCATGATTTTCATTCACGAGCTGGGGCACTTCCTGGCGGCCAAGTATTTTGGTGTTCGCGTTCTGGTCTTCTCGCTGGGCTTCGGCAAGCGGCTCCTCGGCTTTAAGCGCGGCGAAACGGATTATCGTCTCAGTGCACTCCCCTTCGGCGGCTACGTTAAGATGGCGGGTGACGAACCCTCCGAAGTGCACCAGGGCGACGCCGGCGAATTTCTCGGACGCCCGCGCTGGCAGCGCTTTGTGGTGGTTATCATGGGGCCGGCCATGAACGTGGCCCTCGCCCTCGGCTTGCTGACGGGAATCTACCGTTTCCACCACCAGAAGCCCGCTTATCAGGAGCAGCCCGCGCGCATCGGCGACGTCGAGCCGGATTCCCCCGCTGCCAAGGCGGGAATCATGGCCGGCGATCTCATCACGCGCTACGATGGCCTGCAGAATCCCAAATGGGAGGACGTGGAAATCAAGACGCTCACCACGGTGAATGAGGCCCTTCCCGTAATTCTCGAGCGTGATGGCCAGCAGGTGGCGCTGACCGTTACTCCGCAAGCGAAAGGCCCCAATCGTATCGGCGACGCGGGCTGGTATCCTTACGTGCCTGGCACGGTCGATTCCGTCGAGCCGGACCTGCCCGCCGGTAAGGCCGGCGTAAAATCCGGCGACCTAATTGTGGCGATGGACGGGCAGAAGGTGCTCTTCTGGCCTCGTCTCGCTTACCAGGTCCAGAATGGGAATGGCAAGGAGATCACATTTACCATCCTGCGCGGTGGCCAGGAGAGATCGCTGCGCATGAAGCCTGTACTCACTGACCTCCAGGGTGAGAAGGTCTGGCGGATCGGCGTCGGCTTCCGCAGCAACATGGTGGTGCGCCAGCTTCCTTGGGGACAGGCGGTTCAATCGGCGTTGCGCGATAATCTGCGCAATTCGGTCGCGACTTTTGATGTCCTGGGCAAGATCCTGACACGACGCATGTCCACCCGCTCGCTCTCCGGGCCCATCGGCATCGCCCAGTTGTCGGGCGAGGCGTATCGCGCCGGCATCCCCGAGCTCCTGATGTTCGTCTGCTTCATCAGTCTGCAGCTCGGCATCTTCAACTTGCTTCCGATTCCGGTGCTGGACGGCGGAGTGATTTTCCTGCTGCTCGTCGAAAGCCTGATCCGCCGCGATCTGAGCCTGGAAGTCAAAGAGCGCTTTGCCCAGGTCGGAATCGTCTTCCTTTTGCTGCTGGCGGTATTCGTCATGTACAATGACATCCTCAAGACTTTCCGGCCGTACTGAGCGAGTGAGTGATTCGACGATTTAGCGATTGAGTCATTCGGGGTTCAAAGGCTGAAAAATGAAAATCGAAAACCGGCTCGTGAGCCCCGGGCAACGAATGCCGGTCTCAGAGCATAGGTTCGCACTGTGCGAATTTCGTTCTTCTTTGCAATGGGCGGTGAGTGAGTGAACTTCAGTAACGCCGAACATTTCGCGCCCCGGCGCAAGACGCGCCCGGTCAAAGTCGGACGGCTGACCATCGGCGGCGACGCCGCCATCGTCGTGCAGTCGATGACCAAGACTGACACGCGCGACGTCGGGCGGACCGTCGAGCAGATCCAGCAGATGGAAGCGGCGGGCTGCGAAATCGTCCGCCTCGCCGTGCCCGATCTCGAGGCCGCCCAGGCCTTGCCCGAAATCCGCAAACGTTGCCCTGATGCCATCCTCGTTTCTGATATTCACTTCCAATACAAGTTCGCGCTGATGGCGCTCGAGGCGGGCATCGATAAGCTGCGGATCAATCCCGGGAACATCGGTGACGCGGATAAAGTGCGCGTCGTCGTGCGGCGCGCCCAAGAGCAGAAGGTGCCGATCCGAATCGGCGTCAACGCCGGCTCGCTGGAGCGGCGGCTGCTCGAGAAGTACGGCTTTCCCACACCGGAGGCGATGGTGGAGAGCGCCCTTTACCACATCCACATCCTCGAAGACCTGGGTTTCGGGGACACGATCATTTCGCTCAAATCCTCCAACGTCAAACTCACCGTCGCCGCCTACCGCCTGCTGGCCCGCCAAGTCGATTACCCCTTTCATCTCGGCGTTACCGAAGCGGGCACGCAATTCGCGGGCACGGTCAAGTCCTGCGTGGGCATGGGAGTTCTGCTCGCCGAAGGCATCGGGGATACAATCCGGGTTTCGCTGGCGACCGACCCAGTCGAGGAAGTGCGCGTCGGCTACGAGCTGCTTAAGGCGCTCGAGCTGCGCAGCCGCGGCCCGGTGGTGATCGCCTGCCCCACCTGTGGCCGTCTGGAAGTTGACCTCTTCAAGATCGTGGGCGAAATCGAAAAGGCGACCGCGCACATCAAGATGCCGATCCGTCTTGCGGTGATGGGCTGCGCCGTGAACGGGCCGGGCGAGGCGCGCGAGGCCGACCTCGGCGTCGCTGCCGGGCGCGGGAACGGCATGATCTACCGCGAAGGCAAAGCCATCCGCCGCGTCACGGAAGCGGAAATTGTTCCCGCCCTCATGGAAGAAATCGAGCGCTTCGTTCGCGACAGGGAAGCAGGCGTCTCGACGGCCCCGCCCGAAATTGCCTCTGCCGAAGCTCCCAGCGACCTTCCGATTTTCAAGTAGCGAACCACAGAGGATTCACAAGTACTGTGCCCGTGGCCGCAATGGCAGGCCATGCAGAGGCGTGCTGCAAGAACCATCCCGATTCTCTAGCTGGAAGCTGGCTGGCGGCTGGGTGTGAGGCGACTGCCGCGCAGTTGCTGGAAGCGCCCCAGGAGGCGGAAGAACTTGAGCGCCCGGCGCGCGTCTTCCTGGATTTGCACTTTCAGGATGGCGGGGTTCTGAAACTTCATCTCATCGCGCAGTCGGTATAGGAACTCGACCTCGACGTCTCGCACGGTGACCTCGCCGTGGAAATTCAGCAGGTAAGTCTCAACCGTCAAGCGGTGGTCTCCGAAAGTAGGTTTATAGCCGACGTTCGTGACCGATTCGTGCCAGGTCTCTCCTATGCGCGCGCGCGTGACGTAGACGCCGATCTGAGGAAGCTGCTCTTCGACGGGGGCGAGATTGAGGGTAGGCACGGTGTGCTTACGCCCTACGCCCAGGCCGGCGACGATGGGGCCGAAGTTCGAGAAGGGACGGCCGAGGAGCCGCGCCGCACGGTTCACCCGGCCGACGGAGAGCAGCTCACGGATGCGTGTGCTCGAGACGCGTTCGCCACGAACCTCCAACGTGGGAAGGACATCGAGCCGGAAGCCTTCCTGTCGCGCAAGTTCAGCGAGAATCTCCACGTCGCCGGCCTGACGGTAACCGAAGCGGAAATTCGGGCCGACGTGCACTGAGACAGCGTGCAGCGACCGCGCCAGGACTTGGCGCACAAACTCCACCGAGGAAAGACGCGCCAACTCCCGGGTGAAGGGCAGAACCACCAGCAGTTCGATGCCGAGGGCTTCGATAAGCCGGGCCTTGCAGTTGAGCGGCGTGAGCAGCCTGGGCGCGTGCTCGGGAGAAAGGAGCTTGATGGGATGGGGCTCGAAGGTTACCGCCACGGCCGTTGCTTTGCGGGCGCGCGCCGTCTCCACCACCTTGCGCAGCAGCCGCTGGTGGGCAAGGTGAACGCCATCAAAGTTGCCGATGGTGACGACGGCCGGTGCGGCCCGCTCGCCCAGCTCCGTCAAATTATGAACCGTACGCATGCGAGATAAGGTCCCCGAGTCAGGATTCAGAATCTCCAAAGGCGCGTTTTGAACTGCCGGCGGTCAACTCGTTCCAACCTCCACGGAGAGTCCGTCAAATGCCAGGCGCACATGCGCGGGTAGGGTGGCGTTGGTGGCCTCGTGGCTCAGTTCGTGCGCGATATGAGTGAACAGCGCCCGCTGCGGTTTCAGCCGGTCGACGAGGGCCAGCGACTGCTCCAGGTTCGAGTGCGTGGGATGAGGCTTGTGGCGGAGCGCGTCGAGGATCAACACCTCCAGGCCCTCGAGCAACGGCAGGGACGATTCCGGGATGTTGCTAAAGTCGGTTACATACGCTGCCTGGCCGAAGCGAAACCCCAGGACGGGCAGGTCTCCATGCAGCACGGGCACGGGCGTGAAGCGCAGCCCCCAGAGCTCGAAAGGTCCGTCGATCCGTCTCGGCTCCAGCTTGCCCACGCCGCCGAACCTGTAGGTTTGTTCGAAGATGTAACTGAACACATGGCGCAACGTAGCCATAGTGGCTTCATTGGCGCAGACGATCAGAGGCACCTGCTGCTTGAAATAGAAAACGCGCGTATCGTCGAGCCCCAAAACGTGGTCGGCGTGGCCGTGCGTAAAGATCACAGCATCGAGACGTGAAATCTTCTCGCGCAGCGCCTGCTGCCGGAGGTCCGGCGTAGTGTCGATGAGCACCACGCGCCCATCGTATTGGATCATGAGCGAAGGTCGCGTGCGCTGGTCGCGCGCGTCGGTGGACGAGCAGACACGACATGGGCAGGTGAGGGTGGGCACCCCGGTGGACGTTCCGGTGCCGAGAAAGGTTAGTCTCATCGAGGCTTCTGGGCGAATCGCCGCTGCACGGTGACGTAGCTCATATGGAGCTCGTAGAGGACCTCCTCCAGCAGCTGGGATTCGTTGGCGGTCAGGTTACCTTGCGTCTTCGTCTGCAGGATCTCCAGCATGTCGATCGTGCGGCGGGCGTTTATCAAATCCGGCGGAATGCGCTCGCCGCCTGGACCCGCCAGCAGCCCGAGTTGGAACATGGCGGTGGTGCTCAAGTAGGAAACGATCATGTCAAATCCTGGGGCGCCACCCTCTCCGGCGTCTGGTTCCTCAAACGATTCCGCGGCCGGCGCCGGCTCAGGCGGAGCGGCGACGGGGGGCTTGAGAAGTTCCTGGGCTGCAGGCTCCGCGCGGCGTTCGCCGCCGGCGGCGAAGGGACGGCGGTCCACGACTTTGAAGCCCGGCGAATCGTCTTTGTCGTCTGCCATCTTTCTCCTCCCGCCGCACAGCCGACCGCCACGCAGTCGCTGAATGAGCGGTGGTCGGCCCAAATTTACAGTCTAGCAACATTCGTCGTGAGCAACAAGCGAGCGAGGTCTATTGCCTTCGCTTGGGGCGCCTTGGTAGAGTAATGCATTGCTTTCCCACCCAGGACGGTTGCTGTTGCGAAGGAGACATTCTGCCCGGAGAGAATCTGCGCAAACTCGTGGAACTGGTGGCGCATCTGCGCGGGCCGAAGGGGTGCCCGTGGGACAAAGCACAGGACTACGATTCAGTGAAGGGTTTGCTTCTCGAAGAAGCCTACGAGGTCGTCGATACGGTTGCCACGCGCGACTTTGCTGCGCTCGAAGATGAGCTCGGCGACCTGCTTTTTCAGGTGGTCTTCTACTCGCGGCTGGCGGAGGAGGACAATCATTTCACGATCGACGAGGTGATCGAACACCTCCATGCCAAGCTGGTGCGCCGCCACCCTCACGTGTTCGGCGAGGTTCGGGCACGCAACGCCGAGGAAGCGCTCGAGAGTTGGCTGAGCGTGAAGGAGAACGAGCGCGCCGCGAAAGGGACGAGCGACCAGGCGGCTTCGGTGCTTGATGGGATTGCGGCGGCGCTGCCCGCGACGCTGGAGGCGTACGAGCTGGGCCTGCGCGCTGCGGAAGTCGGCTTCGATTGGCGGCACGTGGATGACCTGCTGGCGAAGGTCGAAGAGGAGGTGCACGAACTGCGGAATGAGCTGGCCGCCAATGCGACCGGGCGCAGCGCCCGCATCGAAGAAGAAATCGGGGACCTGATGTTTGCTGTTGGCAATCTGGCGCGCTTCCTGAAGTACGATCCTGAGACCTGCCTGCGCCGTGCCAATCAGAAATTCAAGCTGCGCTTCCAGGCTCTCGAGCAGGAAGTCGCGCGGCGGGGACGGAAAGTGCGCGAGTGCCCGCTCGAGGAACTTGACGCAATCTGGAATGGAGTCAAGAAGACGACGCCATGAGTCAACCTGTGATCCGTGCTGGGCACTATGCGATCCGTTCCTGCGCGACTCACGATGAGCTGGCGGCGTGTGTGACCCTGCAGAAACAGATCTGGGGGTACTCCGACCTGGAAGCCTATCCCCTGCGGCTTTTCGTGAACCTGGGTCAGATCGGCGGCCAAGTGATCGGCGCCTTTGCGCCGGCCGGGGAGATGGTGGGCTTCGTGGCGTCGCTGCCCGCATGGCGCAACGGGCGCCGCTATTACCATTCGCTCTCGCTGGGAGTGCTGCGCGGGCATGAGAACCGCGGCCTGGGGCGGGCGCTCAAGCTCGATCAGCGCCGCCGCGCCCTGCGCTCCGGCATCGAGTGGATCGAGTGGACCTTCGATCCGCTGCGCGCCAAGAATGCCTTCTTCAACATCGTGCGGCTCGGCGCCGTCTGTCGGCGCTACGACCCAAACCACTACGGCCCAGTGGACAGCCGCTTGCAGCGTGGCCTGCCGAGCGACCGCCTCGTGGCGGAGTGGTGGCTTAAGTCCGCGCGCGTGCGGCGAGCGCTGGCGGGGAAGCCTGTGCGAGCGGCACGCCGGCCAGCAGCCGCGGAAATTGAAATTCCTGTCCGCCTTGACGCCGAAAAGAAGGCGCGGCCCGGCTGGACACGCGCTCTCCTCCAAACCGTGCGCGGCTGTTTCCTGGAATACTTTGCGCGCGGACTGGTGGTGACCGGGTTCGTTGTTGAAGGGTCCACGGCCCGCTACCTTCTGGACCCCGTGGAGTAGCGCGACTGTCGCCGCAACGCAGTCGAACGGAACCTACCTATGAAAATCGACCGCATCGAAATCTGCGAAATTCAAATGCCGCTGGTCCATTTTTTTGAGACCAGTTTCGGCCGAACGACGGTGCGTCGCATCGTGCTGGTGCGCATGGACGCCGACGGCCTCACGGGGTGGGGAGAAGTGACCTGCGGCGAAACGCCTTTTTACAGCCACGAAACGCCGGAGACCAGCTGGCACATCCTGCGCGATTTCCTGATTCCCTGGGCACTGAACAAAGAGTTCGCCTCCCCTTCCGAGATGACGCCGCTTTTTGCGCCAATCCGTGGTCACAACATGGCGAAGGCTGCGCTCGAAAATGCGCTGTGGGATGTCGAAGCACAGCAGCGCGGCGTGCCGCTCGCCCGCCTCGTGGGTGGGACGCTCCAGGAGATTCCCTGTGGTGTCTCCATCGGCATCCAGAATTCGGTCGAAGAGCTGCTGGAGAAGATCCAGCGTGAGGTGGATGCGGGATATCAGCGCATCAAGGTGAAGATTAAACCGGGATGGGACGTCGAGGTGCTCGATCGCATTCGCCAGCGCTTCCCGAGGATGGCGTTGATGGCAGACGCGAACTCCGCCTACACGCTCGACGATTTACCGCGCCTCAAGCTCCTCGACCGTTTCTACCTCATGATGATCGAACAGCCGCTTGGCTGGGACGATATCCTCGACCACGTCCGGCTGCAGCGCGAGCTCGCGACGCCTCTCTGCCTCGACGAATCGATCCACAGCGCCGACGACGCGCGCAAAGCGATTGAGGCGGGGGCGTGCAAGATCATCAACATCAAGCTCGGCCGCGTGGGCGGCTTTACATCCGCGCGGCGGGTTCACGATATCTGCCGCGCGAAGAACGTGCCGGTCTGGTGCGGAGGGATGCTCGAGTCGGGCATCGGCCGCGCCCACAACATCGCTCTCTCCGCGCTCGCAGGTTTCACGCTGCCTGGCGACGTCTCCGCCAGCCAGCGGTATTGGGCAGAAGATATCATCGAGCCGGAGGTCACCGTGACGCCCGAGGGAACCATTCGCGTGCCGCTGACCCCTGGTCTCGGTTTTACTCCTCGCCTCGACCGCATCGAAAAACTCACTGTGCGGAGGGAGAGTTTTGGATAACCCCGCCTCTCTCGTGGCACCAACCGCCACGGAAAGCAATCGCATCCGGCACAGCCATGCCAAGCTCCACGCACTGATGTGTATTCCCACCTTCTGCTGGGCGGCAAACATCGTGGCGGTCAAGGAGGGACTGCTGGGATTCAGCGCTTTGGCGCTGATGCAGCTGCGCGTGGCGGGCGCGGCAACCATCTTCGTGGTCTTGTACCTGCTGCGCAAGAGAGTCTCGGACCTCCACCTTCCGCGACGCGATTGGGTCATCATGGTGGTGCTGGGCGTGTGCGGTGTGACGCTCAATCAGCTCTGCTTCATCGGCGGCTTGGCGCGCAGCACCGTGGCTCACGCCGGTCTGGTCGTGGCGCTGGGTCCCATCATGGTGCTCGTCATCGCCTGCGCGATTGGGCTCGAAGCACTTACGGTGTCCAAGTTTGCCGGCATGCTCATTGCGTTTACCGGGGTTGCAGTCCTCACCCTGAGTAAAACGGGGCGAGGTGGCGGCGGCTATTGGGTCGGTGACTTGATTCTCCTCGCCGGCAGCGCGTTCTTCGCCATCTACACGATCCTGGTGAAGGAAGTGGCCGATAAGTATGACGCCCTCACCCTCAACACCCTGCCCTCGGTGTTTGGCGTACCTCTACTCGTGCCCATTGCGACCCACGCCCTAACGTCCACTCGCTGGGAGAGCGTCCCGACGCATGCCTGGCTGGGATTGGGATACACGATCGTTTTTGGTTCTGTGGTGCCTTATCTGATTTTTGCCGTGGTGCTCAGAGAATTGTCCGCGGCCCGTGTGGCCGCGTTCTCCTACATCCAGCCCGTGATCGCCACGGGTTTGGGTTTCTGGCTGTTGCACGAGCGGCTCACGTTGAAGGTGATTGTCGGGGGAATTCTAATTCTGGGCGGCGTGTATTTGACGGAACGGGAGAGGGGGGAGGAAGTGGAGATAGGGAGCAGGGAGTAGGGACGAAGAGCAGAAGGCAGGGACTGCTCGAAGGATGGAGTTTTGCAGCTACGAGGTTTTCCATGCGGTGTTTCCGACTCGCTAACTCCTGCTTCTTACTTCCTCTTGTTTCCTGAGCCATGGCGCAGAGAATCGCCATCATTTCCGGTGACGGAATCGGCGTCGAGGTGATTCGCGAGGCGCAGCGCGTTTTGGAGAGGCTGATCGTTTCGCGCCGCCTCGCTCTCGAACTCGTGCTTTTCGACTGGGGGGCGGAGAAGTACCTGCGCGAAGGAATCTCGCTGCCGGCGGGCGCGCTCCAGATGCTGAGCCGGGAATTTGCCGCGATTCTCATCGGAGCGCTGGGCGATCCGCGCGTGCCTTCCAACCAGCACGCCGTTGATATCCTGCTGGGAATTCGCTTCGGGCTCGACCTTTATGTGAGCCAGCGTCCGGTGAAGCTCTACGACGCCCGCCTCTGCCCGCTCAAGGGGCGCAGCGAGCGCGATGTCAATCTGATAATCTTTCGCGAAAACACCGAAGGGGCGTACGTGGGCATGGGAGGCAACCTCAAGCCGGGAATGGACGACGAGGTCGCCATCCAGGAAGACCTGAACACCCGGCGCGGCGTGGAGCGGATTCTGGTCTACGCTTTTGAATATGCAAACAATCGCGGTCTGAAGCGTGTCTGCATGAGCGACAAATCCAACGCCATGCCTTCCGGGCACGGCCTCTGGCAGCGTGTATTTCAGGAAGTCCGCGCGCGCTATCCGCAGGTCGAGGCGCGGCATCTCTACATCGATACCCTGGCGATGGAACTGCTGCGCGACCCGGCGCAGTTCGATGTGATTGTCACATGCAATATGTTTGGCGACATCCTCAGCGATCTGGGTGCGCAACTCGTGGGCGGCCTCGGCATTGCTCCATCGGCAAATATTCATCCTGGTCGCACTTCGATGTTCGAGCCAGTGCACGGTTCGGCGCCGAGCCTAGCAGGGAAGAACCGCGCCAATCCGATGGCGGCCATTCTCGCGGCGGGAATGATGCTCGAGTACCTGGGGCACGCCGGGGCGGCGCGCGATGTCGAGTCGGCGGTTGTGGAAGCGATTCGGCAGGAACGCACAACTCCCGACCTGGGCGGGAGCCTCGGGACGCACGAAGTGGGCGAATGGATTCGCAACCGGCTGTAAGCGCGCCGTGCCCGCCTCCGTTATCAGCAAGGGAGCAGGAGCGCTGATGGGAGCGCGCCGTTACAGTTCGATGACCTCCAGCGCACGCCGCCGTTTCGGTCTGAGAACCAGTGCCAACACCAACCCCGCGAGGAATCCTCCCACATGGGCCCACCAGGCCACGCCGCCCCGCGTGGCGGACTGGATCGTCTGCATCTGAAATCCTGCGAAAAACTGAATCAAGAACCAGTACCCGAGCAGGAGAAGAGCCGGAACCTGCACCGTCCACAGGAAGAAGAGGACGGGAACGATCGTTGTGATGCGCGCGCGGGGATAACTGATGAAGTAGGCGCCTAAAACACCGGCAATCGCACCGCTTGCGCCGATTGTGGGCACTCGCGATCCGGCATTCATGAGGATGTGCGCCAGCGCGCTGGCGAGCCCACCCAGAAAATAGATACCCAGGTAGCGGAGGTGACCGTAGCGGTCTTCGATGCTCCGGCCGAACACAAACAGGAAGAGCATGTTCCCCAGAAGGTGCAGCCAGCCGCCATGCAGGAACATGGAGGCGAAGATGGGAACTAATAGGCTGGGCAGGGTTTGGTGCAAGGCAATCTGCGGAACGGTATAACGTGCCGGAATGATTCCAAAATAGAAAACCACCTCGTTGAGGTCCCGGCCCAGCGACAATTCGACAAAAAACACCACGACGTTGGCAGCGATCAGGAGATAGGTGAAGACGGGAACGATTTGCCGTCGGATGTGATCGTGCAGCGGGATGGGAATCATGCAACGAGCATTCTATCCTGCCCGACCACGCCTGCCCACCCGAAACACGCCAGGCAGAATGAGGAGACTGCGCGCCGTGTGATCGCGCGGTGAGGCCACAGAGCGTCTTATCTGTCACAAGCTCAGCGTCCTCGCCGCGCGTGGGTTGGGTTCTCGGCTCCGGCGGTTACGGTGTGAAAACAATCGCCGTGTTGGTGCCGCCCAGGCGAATCTCGCTGATGACCTGGGAGCCATCGGATTGCGTTTCGTACACGACCATGTTCCTCGCGAACTTGGTCCCATGCTCTTCGATCTTTGCCTCGACGGCAGCGACGATTTTCCTGTCGTCCGCAAGAGTGACAGTTGACGTGGGGGTGCCGTGTTCCCAGGTGATCTTGTAGCGTCCCGCCGCAACCTGTTTCCCGCCCAA
>Ga0315282_10006003_pt1 | contig 20475 bp, 15 predicted proteins | sample YL17G07_20_MG_FD_203693 | JGI IMG/M metagenome (GOLD analysis project Ga0315282, IMG submission 203693) | Sediment microbial communities from Yellowstone Lake, YNP, Wyoming, USA - YL17G07_20 | ecosystem: Environmental > Aquatic > Freshwater > Lake > Sediment | place: USA: Wyoming | collected... | reverse complement strand
CCGCGCCTTCAAGCTCGCCTTTGCTCGTCCTGACGGTCGTTGGCATGTTCAGCCTCCTCATGCACGCTGGCGGGGTGTCTGCAACATCGGTTTCCCCGGTTGTCAGCCCAAGTATAGTACACGCCTGTCTGTGATCCTAGAGTCGAGTCCGCCGGGGCGCCCTACCTTTACAGGCGTCGGGCGCGGTGTTACTATAATCGTGGAAGAAGATTGCGTGAGCATGTATTCAGCGGCAATGAGTTGTTCATGCTCGCGGTAGGAGTTAGCGCAATGAATAGCAGACGAACCCCACAAACCAGATCTTCACGGGCCGCTTCTACAGGAGACGGACCGGCCACGGGCGACCGCGAGGTTGCACAATCAGCGGAGCGTCACGGCGTTGAGATGGACATCATCTTCGATTCCATGCTGGACGGGGTGATTATCTATGATGTTGACGGCCGGATCGTCCGCATGAACCGGGTTGCCGCCGGGATTCTCGACTATTCTCAGGAAGACCGCGAACGCCCGGTCGCGGAACGTATGACGCTCCTGCGATTCGAGACCGAGCCGGGAGAGCCGCTCCCTCTGACAGAGAACCCCATACTGCGCGCGCTTCGAGGGGAAAGCGTCCAGGAGGAGACCTATACGATTTACCCCTCTCCAACACGGACCCTGCGACTGCGGATGACCGCAGCCCCTCTGCGAAATGAGGCAGGCGATCTCACGGGAGCCGTTGCGACGGCGGAGGACGTAACACACTGGTATGAACTGCGGGTGGAGAGGGAGCGTCTGCTGGCGGAATCGCAACTGCGGGCTTCTCAGCTAGACGCGGTTGTGTCCTTCGTTCCGCACGGGCTTGTCGTGCAGGGGCCGCACGGGGACGTCAGCCGGATGAATGCGGCGGCAACGAAGATCCTCGGCTACTCCATTCATGACCTGCGAGGCAAGTCATTCGAACAGCAGATGGTCAACATGCACGTCGAGAAAGCCGATGGCGCGCCGTTCGAGATGCAGTACTTCCCATCCGTCCGCGCGCTCGCCGGGGAAACGGTCCGCGGCGTGCCGGTAATCATCCATCCGCCCGACGGCCGCACTGCGTGGCTGCTCTTCAGCTCTTCGCCCGTTTTCGATCCCGAAGGTCGCACGGTCGGCGCCGTGAACACGTTCGCCGACATCACGAGCCTTCACGACCTGCGGGTTCAGCGGGAAGCGCACATGGAGGAGTTGGCGCAGACCGCCTCGCAGCTCGAGGCTGCGCTGGCGTCGATGACAAGCGGGGTGGTAATCCTGAACTCCGAAGGAGACATCGTGCGGATGAACGACGCAGCGAGTCGCATCTTCGGCTATACCCTGGAGGAGTGGCGCCAGTTCACACCTGTCGAGCGGATGGGGCTCGCGCGAGTAGAGTCGCCAGACGGCAAGCTGCTGAGCGTCGAAGAGCTTCCCGCTCAGCGCGCCCTCCGGGGAGAGATCGTGCGCGACTTCCGTTTGAAGATTCGCCGCCCCGATGGCGGCACCGTCTGGATATGGACCGCGGCCTCGCCGATCATCGCCGCCGACGGCCGCACCCTCGGAGTAGTGGTGTCCTTGACCGACGTTACGGGGCTTCGCGATCTGCCGGCCTCAGCCTAGGCCACGGCGTCCCCCCTGCCCGCTTTCCGCCGACGTGACAGCGCACAGAAAGTGTGGTATACTCCAGGCGTTGGAAGTTGTCCCCTGTCTTCGAACTGCAACGCAAGCCCCAGTTATTTGTCTTGCACTCGGCGACCGAGGAATAGCAGACCCCCAAGGAGGTCGTCGAGTGTCTTATACAGACAAAACCCTAACCTGCGTCGATTGCGGCGCCGAGTTCACGTTCTCGGCTGAGGACCAGGAGTACCACGCCAGCCGCGGCTTTACCAATGAGCCTAAGCGTTGCTCCTCCTGTCGAGCCGCCCGCAAGTCGGAGCGGGGCGATAGCCGCGGAAGCTACGGGTCATCTGCTCGCCAGATGTACTCCGCCGTCTGCGCTCAGTGCGGAAAGACCGCTGAGGTCCCGTTCGAGCCGCGCGGAGACCGGCCCGTCTACTGCCGCGAGTGCTTCGCACAGCGCTCGCCAAGTCGTAGTCGCTACTAGAACCTAACCCGTCGATATGGCACTGCGCCCGTTAGCATGCGGGCGCAGCAGCAAAGCACGGCCCGCGGCTGATCCGGCTGCGGGGAAAGCAATTGACCACTCTTTACGTTGGCAATCTATCTCCGGACGCTACCGCCAGCGATCTGCAGGCCCTCTTCTCACCATTCGGCGAGATCGGGTCGCTGCGGGTCGCGCGGGACCGTGCGGGCCGTGCACGCGGCTTCGCCATCGTCGAACTCGATGACGACGCCGCGGCTATCGCCATTGACGCGTTGAAGGGCGCCGAGCTCAAAGGCCGGGTAATGGACGTAGTGGTAGACCACCCTTCGTCCGGTGGCCGGCGGCACGGCGGCCGCGGAATGCCTGCCGGTAGGCGCGGCTCCCGTCGCAGGCGTTAAGGGCTGCCCTAGGTTCATATTCCCCGCGCAAGGCGCAGGAGGCACGTACGAGGCTAGAACACCGCCGTCCGGGCACATCGATCTCGTTCCTCGACGGACCGACCGGCGAAGTGATCCTGAGCATCGCGTCGGACGCGGAGGGACGCCTCCGTGTCAATTTCCATCTGTACGACTCCAGCGGCCGTCCCGTCGCCGAATCAGGCGACACCTCCAGCTTCCCCGCCGGCATCAGGGTCCTCTCCGAAGAAGGAGAGCTCCTCCTCGACTTACCCGCCAAGACAGGCGAGAACATTCGCTATCGACTCTACAATCGCAAGGGGGAACTGCTCACCAATTCCGACGGCGTGTCCACGCGCATCGGGCCCTGCCTGCGAATGGAGTCCTGGCCGCGCGGCGGCGCCTCTCAGGGCTCCCGCCAGCCGCGCCCCGCTTAAGCACTCCTAGAGAACGTATTCGCCGAGCCCCTGGACCAGGAAGCGCACGGCAAAGGCCAGTATGAGGACGCTGGCCGCGGCCGCGCTCCATCGCAGCAGGGCGCTTCCCGCCCACTGCCGGCTCCATGCCGCGCCCAGCGACAAGATGGACATCCATGCAGCGCTGCCGGCGGCGATAAACACGCTGGAAGCCACGAGCAGCCCCGCCTCGTCGCCGGAGACCGCTAGGCTTCCCGCCACAGCCAGCCACGACGCGACGGTCAGTGGGTTCGCCATGGTGATTACGACACCACTGGCAAAGGAGCCGGTCAGCGAATAGGACGTCGAAGTCTCTTTTTTCGATACGTCGTTTCGTCGCAGGAGACCCGATAGCCCCAGGTAGGTCAGGAAGGCAGTGCCCCCAAGCCAGAGGGGGATGCCCAGCCACGCGGTGCGAAACGCCTGGTTCGCGCCCGCCGCCGCCGCCACGAAGTACGCGCCATCGACGACAGCTACTCCGATTCCCATAGCCATGGCTGCGGCCAAGCCGTAGAGAAGGCCGGTGCGAATGACACCGGCGCTCACCGGCCCAAACGGAGCCGCGACGATGATTCCCAGCGCAAATGCCTCGATAAAGAGCAAGCCGGTCCCCCTGTGAATGCACTGTTCGTCAGTATGGCGTATCCAAGTTCAACGAACAAAGCACTCGTCAGGGGGACCAGCCAGACTGCCGGGCAGTCTTGCCAATTAGCTGGACCGCGATTGCCGTTCTATCTCTCGATGCGTCTCCTAGTCGGGCTGGTTCGCGAAGCCCGCGTGAATTCAGAAGGTTTGTACGTGAAGAAAGTGAATCTTCGTCGCCGCCCAAGAGGCAGGCGGCGTCGACCGGTGGCTAAGGCGCAGCTATTCCGTGAGGGCGGACGTCTCGTGTCGCAGCGGGGAGGAACCGCTGTTGCGCGCCGCTTCGCTCACCATGTGAAAGAGGAGTCGTAGACTGACCAGCGCAACGCCGACGCTCAAGATCTCGATCCCCGCGGCGTCGATGAATGTTGGGCCCGTGAGGCTGTCGAAGATGTCCCACAGCGCGTGGAGAAGTACCGCCGCGGCGAACGCGCCCAGAACTGCCGGGTTCAACACAAACCGGCCCGCCTTCTGCCGCTCCCGCCACAGCACGGCGCAGACCAGCCCCGTCCAGGCGGCATGGCCCGCCGGCGACAGCAGCCCGCGAACCATCAGCAGCGATTCGGCATCGCGGATGTCTCCCTGTGACTGCATCAGGGTCGTGAACCCGTAGCCCATGCTCTCCAGCGCCGCGAAGCCCATGCCGGCGGCGACGCCGAAGACCAGGCCGTGCGCCTCCGAGCGGTAGCGCGCTGCGCCTATGAACAGGATGACCGGCAGGAAGAGCTTCGTGCTCTCTTCAATGAAGCCGACGCCGAACAACTGCAGCGGCCCCAGCGCGCGTAACGTCTGGTACTCGAGCAGGCCGGCGGCGACGGTCGCGACGACGCCGCCCCAGAGGAAGCATACCGCGAGCATCGCCAGCGGGATGTCGCGGGCCGGCTCGCGTTCGTAAACGTAGAGGACGAAGCTCGTCGGTATCACGAACGCGCCTAGAAACAGCAGCGTCGGGACGAAGTTCGGGTTGTCCGTCCTGAGGAACGCCCCATGCACGATGAGAAAGAGAGCCGTCCCCGTGACCAGGACCTGGAACCAGGCTCTCCTGGCAACCCCAAGACTGAAGCGTTTTACCGCCGGTGCTGCCAGCTCCAAGGCCACCGAATCGCCCCCCAAAGAACCGCAGCTTTTGTCGGGCGCGGATACCCGCGATTACGATGCTGCAAATGTCCCTTTTATGTTGCCGGATTAGCGGTGGCGGAGGCGTGATCTTATCGTCAACCGGCGTGAAAAAGGGGTGAAGATTACCACTGATTCGCCACGGGCCGCGACCATGCCGTTGTCACAATCGCGGGGAATTGACTACGATGGCTCCCACAGACAGCGTCGAGCGCCGCAGCGCGCTCTCTCTGCGGCCTGTGGAGCGACGGATGCTTCGGATAGTCGTCGTCTCGGACTACATATGACCCTGGTGCTACATCGGCCTCGTGCGGGTCGAGGCGGTCTTCGAGAGCGTCGCTCAAAGGATGGGCGCCCAGAGACGAACTAGAGAATGAGCGCGTCTCCGGTCCCGACGAAAGAGGGGCGTCGACCAGTGATCGAAACCGGCGTCAGCTACTTCAGTTCGCGCACGCTCCGCCACGTCCGTGCGGACCTCGAGGATATGGTGGCCCATAACTGCACCTTCGTCGTGCACTGCTTCACGGAGACGGACCTCCTCTACTACCGGCAGTCGATGGCTGAAATCGTCGAGGCGACCCATCGAGCCGGCCTTCGGGCATGGCTGGACCCGTGGGGAGTCGCGGGCATATTCAGCGGCGAAACGCTCTCCGACTTCCCGCTGACGCACCTGGATACGTTGCAGGAACGTTCGGACGGAAAGAGAGCGCCCGCCGCCTGCCCGAACCACCCCGAGACGCGACGCTTCCTCGTCGAATGGGTCAGAAAGGCGGCCGACATCGGCGGCGACGGGATCATCTGGGACGAGCCGCACTTCTTCATCCCGTTCTTCCGCGGCGAAAGGAGTGCCGCCTGGGCCTGTCGCTGCCCGGCTTGCCGGCAACGCTTCCGGCGCCAAACCGGATATCCAATGCCCGAGCGATTGGACGCCGAAGTGCTTGCGTTTCGCGAGTCGTCGCTGCTGGAGATGCTGACGGAGCTGGTCGCGGAGGCCAGGCGGCTTGGGATGTCTAACGCGTTATGTGTCGCTCCCAGCAACTTCGCCGATGCCGGTTTCCCGGAGATATCGCAGGGGCTCGCACGGCTTGTCGGCGGGATCGATGCGTCGTCGGACCCCTTCCTCCAATTCGGCATGAAGGATTGGGACACCGCAGCCGCGATCCCCGGCCTCGACGTCTTCGGCGCGGACCCTTACTGGTTCCTGGCAAACGTTGACCCCGATGCGTTTCTTCGCGTCTTCACGGAGAAGGCTGTGGCGGCAGCGGGCCGGCACGGTCTGAAGACGCAGGTCTGGGTGCAGGCGTTTCGGGTGCCGGAGGGACGCGAGGAGGAACTGCGGGCCGGGCTGCGGACCGCCGCGGCCCTCGGCGCAGACCAGGTCGCCGCCTGGAGTTACGAGGGAACGAGCAGCATGTCGCAGCTTCGGTCGGCGCGGCCAGACGTCGTGTGGCGCATCATCGGCGAGACGTTCGGCGAGCTGAGGGGGACCGCTGCCCCCGGCTGAGAACGATCAGCCGCAGAGCGTTCCGAAGAAGGCGCTCTCGCAGGCGGCCTGCTCCTCGTGCGAGAGCCAGGCCTCGTGCTGGTAGCCGCTCGTCCGGCCGACGCTGGCGGCTTTCTGCGCCCAGAGCGGGTTATAGGGGAGCAGTCGCGCCTCCGAGAAGCCCAGCCGCTGCAGCAAAGCCCCGATCGCCCGCAGGTTGTCGAGATCGGCGGTCAGACCCGGTATCAGCGGCACGCGTGGGAGGACGCGTCCGGGCGCGAGCTTGGCGAGCGCTTCCAGGTTCTCCAGGATGACGCGATTCGGCCGCCCCGTGTGGCGTTCGTGCAGTTCCCCGTCGACGAACTTGACGTCGTAGTAGACCTGGTCCAGATGCGGCAGCAGGTGCTCGCGGAACGTCTCCAGCCGGAAGAGGCCGCACGTCTCGACGAGGGTGTGCACGCCTGCCTCTTGCAGCCGCCGCAGAAGCTCTTCGACGTAGCGCGGGAACATCGTCGCCTCGCCGCCGGAGAGGGTGACGCCGCCGCCGGAATTGCGGTAGAACGGCAGGTCGCGCAGGAGATGCGGCAGCAGCTCGTCGACCTCCCAGTAGCGCCCCACTTGCTTGAGGGCGCCGGTCGGGCAGACCTCCGCGCAGGCACCGCAGGAGTCGCAGAGCGCGCGGTCGAAGTCGACGGCGGGGCCCGGGCCGAGCGCCGCAGGAGCGCATACGGGCATGCACTCGCCGCAGGCGATGCAGTCCTTCTCCAGGAAAGCGATCTCCGGACCCGAGTGGATCGCTTCCGGATTGTGGCACCAGACGCAGGCCAGCGGGCAGCCCTTGAAGAAGACGGTCGTGCGGATGCCGGGGCCGTCGTCGAGAGAGTTCGGGCGCACGTCGACGATGAGCGGTCGCCTTCGCTCGCGCGCAGCCTCGACGACGCGTGACATGGCGGCTAGCGGTACTCCGCCCGCTCGATGAGCTCGATCTGCATCTCGCGGTTGAGCTCGACGAAGTAGGCGTTGTAGCCGGAGATGCGCACCATCAGATTGCGGTAGTTCTCCGGATGCTCCATGGCGTCGCGGAGGGTCTCCGTGGTCACCATGTTGAACTGCATCTGCATACCGCCGAGCTCGAAGTACGTCTTCGCGTATGTCGTCGCGTGCTCGACAAACTCGGCGTGCGGCTCGCCCGGCGCCGGCGTGAGCTTGACGTTGAAGGCGATGTTGTTGGGCATCTTCAGCGGGTCGAGCGCGGCGATGGTACGGATGTTGTCGAGCAGGTTCGGCGATGCCGACGCCGACGGCGTGATGCCGGGCGTGAACGCCTTCCCCCGCTTGCGGCCGCTGGGCAGCGCACCTGACAGCGACCCGAAGACGACGTGGTTTGACATGCTCCAGAAGCCGCTCGTGTAGCGGCCGCCGCGGTAGTTCTCCTTCGACTGGTATTCGTCGTAGATGAAGTTGATGATGTCCTGCGCCATTTCCCGCGTGCCCGGCGCGTCGGAGCCGAACTTGGGGACGCGCTTCATGATGCGCGCGTGCAGCGCCTCGTGGCCGGCGAAGTCGTCGCGGAGCGCCTGCAGCAGCGTCTTGAAGTCTACCGCCTTCTCCTCGTAGACCAGTTGCTTGATCGCCAGCAGGCTATCGACGACGTCCGCCACCGACACCAGGGCAGCGCCGGAGCTGTTGTACTTCGCCCCGCCGAAGATGACGTCGCGGCCGCTCTCCAGGCACCCCTGCACCAGCGACGATAGCAGCGGCGTTGGGTGCAGGTACTGGTGCGCGCGCCCCAGCAGGTTGTTGTACTCAATCGACTGCCCAATGACGTACCCCAGTTGCTCCTTGTAGGCGGCCAGGAATTTCTCGAAGGTATCGAAGCGCGAAGCGTCGGCCGGGTCGCCGGTGTGCGGACCGATCTGCTCGCGGATCAGCGGGTGGTAGCCGTCGTTGAGCGCCATCTCCATGGCCGCGACGGTGTTGAGGAGCATGCAGTTGGTATGGCCGATGTGCCGTCCGCAGCTCGTCGGCTCCACGCAGCCGGTCGCGCCCCAGTCGCGCGCGTCCTCTATGGCGAAACCCTGGTTGACCAGCGTGGCGATGACCGCCTCGTCATTGTGGATGGAAGGGGTCGAGGTGGTGATCACGTTCACCTCACACAGTCGGCGCAGGTACTCCGGCGAGTTCGCTTTCGGGTGATAGCGGGCGTTCAGGTTGGGGTCGCGCAGCGTCAGTATCTCCGCGACCTTGAGGATGACGTAGGTCATGTCGCAGACGGCGCTCTTCCCTTCGCGGTCGACGCCGCCGACGGTCATCGCCATGTCCGACGAGCTGCCAGCGAACAGCCGCATGCCCACGCTGGGCACCAGGGGCAGGTGGTCGTTGCACTGGAGGAAGAACGAGCCAACGAGCTCTATCGCCCGCTTGACCACCGCCTCGCGCTCCTCGCCGGTCTTCGCCTTCGCGAGGTCATTCAGGAAGTAGGGCTGCAGCCAGACGTCCAGCCGGCCGAGCGATAGCCCCGCGTTCATGTTCTCCATGTGGAGCGCGATCTGGAGCAGCAGGATGACGCTCAGCGCCTCCTGCAGCGACTCCGAAGGCCCGGCGGGCACCTTGCGACAGATGCGCGCGAGATCCAGCAACTCGTCGCGTCGCTGCGACTGCGATGCGTCGCCGTTCAGCCCGGCTGCCATCGACTCCGCCTTCTCCGCGAGCCGCTCGGCGTAGCGCAGCATGCCGTCGATGACGGTCTGGACGGCGCGGTAGAAGTTGCGTGCGCGCTCGTCCGTCGCGGCGACCTCGTAGCGGGCGGCGTCCTCTCGAAAGGCGAGCAGGCCGCGTTCGAGCACCGCCGGATAGTCGGGGATCGTGTGTGAGACGGCAGCGGTCTTCCACATGAAGTAGAGCACCCAGCGTTCGTCGAGCTGCTGGCAGCGGGCGTTGTTCCACTCGCGGCGGGTCCACTCGCGAATGTTGCGGTCCACCCAGAACGGGAAGACGTCCTGGTTGAGCAGGTCAACGTCTTCCGCCGTGATGCGGTACGGGTTGAGCTCCCGGCCGGTGACGGTGGTGAGCTCCGGCCAGATTGTCGTTCCGCTCATCTCCGGATAGATGACCACCCCGGGGAATTTCGTGGTGGTCGTGCCTGGGAGGAGGGCGCGGTCGCGAATGAGCGGCTCTTTATTGGCGAGGACGTGGCTGAGCGCGCCGGCCTGTCGCAACTCGGGGTCGATCTCGTGACCCTCGGCGTCTGTCTCGAAGCCGTGCTCGCGGTAGTACTCGGTGACGAGGCACGGGCGCTCGGTGCAGATCTCGCCGCGGGCGCCGAAAAACTCCGAGCGCATGGCCTTGAGCCTGGGGAAATCGTCGAGGGTGTAGCGGCTGATGTACGGGTCGTCGAGGACGGCCGTCTCCGGCGTCTTCTCGCAGCGCAGGGTCTCCCACCGCTTTTCCGCCCGCGACGTCGCCAGCATTGAGTCGCCGCGTTGTGTTTTGGCGTCGACGCCCTCGGCGCCCTGCAGCATCTTTCGCCAGCCACGGTTGCGGGTCATCGCCGTCAGGTGGCCGAGGCGGCTAAGGTAGGTCATGTTGCCTTCGAACGAGAGCTTGTTCTCGATCATCAGGTTCAACGGGTCTGTGCGCGCGAAGGGCGAGAGGAACGTGCGCATGGCGTAGGCGTCGCTGAAGGTGGCGACGAGGTGCGGGTCGCGCGCAGCGCCCGAGCCGGCGCGCATCCGCCCATTTTCGATGGTGAGATAGAGATTGGTGACGCCATCGGCGGTCCGGAACTGGTAGCGAGTGTCGAACGGCTCCATCGTGCCGTTGCGGCGCCGGTAGAGGTGGCTCTTGAGGCCGGCGTCGCGATTGAAGGTGAACGCCATCAGCTTCAGGACCGCGGCCAGATAGGGGCCTGTTGTGCGTTCGAGGAGGATCTCTTTCATTCCCATGATCGACCTCCTAAGAGAAGGCTTGCGTCACGCCGTACGACGATTCTACCACTGATGGAGCGAGAAGGCGCGTTTTGGGGGGATTCGCCACTCGACAGGAGCGGTTCAATGCTCGTATCATCGCGGCAGGTAGCGTACGGCAGCTAGAGGAAGGAGACTCTCATGACCGACTACCCGGTGACCTTCGACGTCACGCGCCCTGAGAAGTTCGAACGCCCACAGATCTTCCTCCGCATCCTGGTAGCCATCGTCCTGGGCTGGATCCTCAGCCTGGTCTACCTCGTCTTCCCGATCATGGCGGCGATATACATATCGCAGAAGGGGTCGGAGAAGTTCCTTCAGGAAGACGGGCCGAAGATGACGGGGTGGTTGCGCTGGCTGGTGGCATATTACGCCTATATCGCCATCCTCACGGACCGGTTCCCGACAGAGAAGGCAGAAGAACTGGTGAAGTTCGATGTGCAACCGAGTGGCGCGCCGACGGTGGGTTCAGCGCTGCTGCGTCTCATCTACAGCATCCCCAGCGCCATCGTCCTCGGCTTGCTGGGTGTCGTGTCGGAGGTCCTGTGGATCATCGCGGCGATTATGGTGCTCGTGCAGGAGAACTACCCGGACGGCATCTACAACTTCCAGCGCGGAGTTGTGCGTTGGGAAGCGCGCCTGCTCGGGTACCACGCCTCACTCGTCGAGCAGTACCCGCCGTTCGCGCTCGACATGGAGCCCGGGGGAGCAGCGCCGGCCGCGTAGACTACGTACCCATTGTCAATCCCATACCATGAGGAGGTGCCCGAATGGCCGACTCGACGTACCATGACGTCCTCTACCAGAAGCACCATCGCGTCCAGGGCGCTGCCTGGATCACGATCAACCGACCCGACGCCATGAACTCGTTTACCGGCAATACCCTGGCGGAGATTCGCCGGGCTGTCGATGATGCTAACGCCGACGACAGCATCGGCGTCATCGTGCTCACGGGCGCGGGGGACCGTGCCTTCTGCGCCGGCGGCGACGTCAAGTGGCTCGCGGAGATCCAGCAGGAGGGCACATGGGGCAGCGCCGACTTCGACCCCCACGCAGGCATCGAAGATTGCCTGAAGCCGGTCATCGCGCGGGTGAACGGCCATGCCGTCGGCGGCGGCAACCACCTGGCCTACCACTGCGACCTGACAATCGCCGCAGAGAACGCCACCTTTCGGCAGGTCGGGCCGCGCGTTGGCAGCCCGGCGTCGGGGCACTGGGTGACGTACCTGACGCAGGTCGTCGGGCAGAAGAAGGCGCGGGAGATATGGATGCTTTGCCGGACTTACTCGGCGCAACAGGCGCTGACGATGGGGCTGGTGAACGCCGTCGTGCCCAAGGAGCGGCTCGACGAAGAGGTCGACCAGTGGTGCCGCGAGCTGATGGCGAAAAGCCCAGGCTGCCTCAAGATCCTTAAGGCCAATTTCCGCTCCGTGTACGACCCGCTCCGCGAGGGTTCCCTTCGCGACTGGATCGGCGAGTTTGCCCCGGACTTCTTCAAGCGCGGCGAGGCGGACGAAGGGAAGAACGCGTTTCTGGAGCGTCGCGAGCCCGACTACAGCCGGTTTCCCCGCAAGGGCGGGGTCTATAAGCCGAAAAACGCCTAGCGGCCGGAACAGAAGCAATGGCTGACAGCGAGTGGACCGTCCCGACGTCTTCGACCGGCCTCCTGACAATCGCCAGGACGTACGAGATAACCGTGCGGATGGCGCAGGCTTACGCCGCCGGCGTCGGCGATTGGAACCCGCGCTACTTCAACGACGACTCGCCTGACGGCGTTCTCGCGCCACCATGCCTTGTCTACCGGCTGCAGTGGAACGCGCGGGACATGCCGGGAGCGCCATTCGGGACGGCGCCACCGACGCAGTATGTCCACGCGAGCACAGACCTCCGCTTCGAGCGGCCGCTCTGCGCCGGCGACGTCGTTACGGTGCAGGGCAAGCGCGTCGCCTTGATGCAGCGCCCACCCGGCGTCTATGTCGTTACCCGCTTCGAAATGCGCGATAATGCGGGCGCACTCATAGCCACCGTCGATGACGGCGCGATAGCCCGCGGCGCCCGCACCGACGGCCCCGACGTTTTCCTGGTCGATACGCCGCCGCTTCCGCGTCCCACCGGCAGGGAAATCGGCGGATGGTCGGCGACAGTCCGCATCGCAAGAGAGGCTCCCCACGTCTACACGGAGTGCGCGGACATCTGGAACCCGATCCACACCGAACGGCGCGTTGCCCTTGACGCCGGTCTGCCCGACATCATTCTTCAGGGCAGCGCGACGATGGCGATTGCGGCGCGCGAACTTGTCAACCGCGTGGCATCGGGCGACCCTTCACGTCTGGCGAGGCTGGCAGGGCAGTTCCGGGCCATGATCATACCCGGCCAGGAGATTCGCGTCGTCTGTTCCGGCATCTCAGGCGACGAACAGGGGGAGCGGGTCGCCTTCTTCGAGGTGCTCAACGCGAAGGGAGAGCCCGCCGTCAAGAACGGCATAGCAGCATTTCGGCCACGGGCAGCGTCTTCCTAAGGAGCGCCGGACCCGACCGCCCGCTGCACGCCGACTATGTCCTCAATCTGTGGCGCCAGCCAGCGCGCAACGATGGCCGCGCCCTCCGGCGTGAAGTGTACGCCATCGGAGCGGATCTCGACGCCATCGATGGTGAGGTCGCTGTACTCGCCGCCCGGGCAGATGAAGCCATCAAGATCGACGACGGACACCTCGGGGTGCTGCGATGCGAACTCACGGTAGAGGCCGTTCAGCGGCTCGACGGGCCACACTTTGAGGTGCTGCCCGCTTATCGTCGGCGCCAGCGCCATGTCGCGTGGCTTGAAGCAGGGCGCCGTCAGCAAGATAACCTTCGCGCCCCCTGACGAGAACGTATCGACGGCGCTCTGAAGCTGGCTCCGGGCGTAGGCGTGCCACTCGGGGCTGCCGACCTCCAGCACGTTCCCGCCGACCTTCAGGTCGAGCGTGTCCCAGGGGCCGAAAAGCATGACGACGGCGTCCGGCCGGAAGGCCTGCACGTCGGACGCCCAGCCGGCCCGCCAGCGCTTGCACAGCTCCGCCCGCTCGCTGACCCATTCGCCGTTGTCGTCGCGCTCCTCGTCGACGCTGAGGAAGCCGCAGCCCATACCTCCCCTCTTCCACGTCGACAGGCCGAGCGTCGGACCCGCCGCCTCGAAGCCCCAGCCCAGCGACAGCCCTACCGAGTCGCCGACCAGCAGCACGCGGGTCGGCGCACGGGCAGTCGTCACCATTGCGCCGGCCGGCTGCGGCGCCGGAGCCGTCGACGGCATGGGCGCTACGGGGACGGTCGCCAGGGAAAAGGCCGGCGAGCCGCCGCGCGTCACGAGGACGAGGGCGACCGCGACGAGCCCCGCTGTCACCGGCGCAAACACCCACGATATCTTCTGCCGGCGCAGCGCGCCTCGTCGCACCGGCATCTCGACGAGGTAGTACGAGGCGGTTGCGATCCCCAGCGTCGCCGCGATGCGCAGCAGGAAGAGGCCGTAGCCGTCGAGGCCCGTCCGGTCGGGCGTGAGCACGAGATACAGCGGCCAGTGCCACAGGTAGACGCCGTAGGAGATGAGGCCCAGGCCGCGCAGCGGCGGCAACGACAGCGCCCTGGCGACCGGCCCGCCTCCGGGCCGCACGGCGGCGGTGACGACCACCGCGACGCCTATCGCCAGCAGGAGGAAGCCGCCGCGGTAGAGCAGGACGCTATCGGCAGAGGTCGCCGTCCAGGCGCGGCCGAGGGCGACGGCGCAGGCCAGGGCCGCGATCTGAAGCGTCGCTTTCGGCACGGCACCTCGCACGGGTCCGACGCGCAGCAGAATCATCGCCAGCACCGCGCCGACCAGCAGCGACTGCGCGCGTGTGTCGGTGCCGTAGTACATGCGCGATGGGTCGTGCCCGGGCTGGAAGAGGAGCGCCATCAGCAGCGCCGAGCCGGCGAGCATCGCCAGCGACGCCGGCAGCAGCAGGCCCAGCGCGCCGCGACGCATCCTGACAAGAAGGAGCACCAGCAGCGGCCAGAGGGCGTAGTACTGCTCCTCGATCGCCAGCGACCAGGTATGGCGCAGCGGCGAAGGGATGGCGAACCGGTCGAAGTAGGACTGGCCGCTGAGCACCGGCCGCCAGTTGGCGACGTAGCCGATAGTCGCCAGGGCGTCGCCGCGCAGCTTGTCGAGCTCCTCCGGCCGGGCGATGAGCGCGGCGTACACGGCCACGCCCGCGAGCATGAGGAAGAGCGCGGGAAGCAGGCGTCGCGCGCGTCGCGACCAGAACGCGACGAGACCGATGTCGCCCTGAGAGCGCCATTCGGTCAGCAGGAGACTGGTGATTAGAAAGCCGCTGAGCACGAAGAAGGCATCGACGCCGAGGAAGCCGCCGCGGGCCCACGGCATGCCGGCATGGTACGCGAGGACGGCGGCGACGGCCAGAGCGCGAATGCCGTCGAGTGCGGGACGATAGGGGAGACGGGCGCCTACCGACGCCGTTGCTTCACGGGGAAGGGGCTTATAAGTCGCCACCAGAACTTCACCACCCACACCCATGCACTATGGATGCGGGAATTGTACTATGGCATCACTGGCCGGTCAAAATCGCTACATTTCGGGCAGGGAGAATGATGCGACCTACCGTGGTAATCGCCGATACAACCGGTGGCCTGCCCGACGCATTCGAGGCCGTCTTCGCGCCGTTCGGAGGCGTCGGCTCCGTCATCCCGTCCGGTAGCAAGGTTTATGTAAAGCCGAACGCAGTCCACTTCTCGCCGGGCGCCTATACCGACGCCGCCGTCGTCGACGCCCTTCTCGGCTGGCTGCGCGACCACGGCTTTCGACGCCTGGCGCTCATAGAGAACTCGACGCACGGCGTGGCGACCCGCCTCGTCTTCGCGGTCACCGGCTATGACCGCATCGTCCGCCGTCACGGCGCAGAGGCGGTCTATCTCGACGAGGGACGCACGGTGCCCTACACGCTCGAAGGCGAGTCGACGCCGGTACGCATCCCGCGCCGGCTCTCCGATACGTTCATCGACACCGCGCGGCGGCCCGGCAACTTTTACCTGAGCCTGCCTAAGCTAAAGACGCACTCGATGGCGACCGTTACGCTCGGCGTAAAGGGTCAGCAGGCGTTCCCCATCGACGAGGACCGGATGCACCTGCACAACCACGAAACGCTGCACCTGCGCCTGGCCCGGCTCTACCGGATGGTGCAGCCCGACTTCTGCATCATCGAAGGCGTCAGCGCGACTTTCAACGGGCACGTGCCGCCTCGCGCGTTGCTGGCGGAGAGCAGTGCTCCGCTAAACGTCCTTGTCGGCGGCCGCGACACGGTGGCGGTCGACGCGGTGGGCGCGAGGGTGCTGGGTTACTCTGTCGAAGAGGTCGAGCACCTGCGCCTGGTCGCGGAATGGGGCCTGGGCGAGGGACGGCTGGACAACATCGACGTCGTCGGCGACCTGGGCCGCTTCAACACACGCTATCCATACGTCATCCTCCGTCGCTTTCGCCCCGATTTGCACATTGTCGAAGGGCGGGAGCGTACCTGCGTCGAAGGCTGCAAAGGCAACACCGAATGCGTGCTGGAGATTCTGAGCAACGACTACCCCAGCCACGGCGGCTTCAGCGTCGTCTTCGGCAAGGGCTTCGAGGATGCGGACCTGGAGGGCCTGCCGGGTGACATCCTAATCGTCGGGCCGTGCGCGGTCAGCGAGCGGGGCGCGGATCTGCGACGGCGCTACCCGGGGCGTCGCGTCATCGAGGTGAACGCGCATAACGACCTGCGTGGCATCACGGCGACGCTGACGTCGCTGATGGGCGTGCGGCCGCTGGACATGGTGCCGATGAGTCGATGGCGGGCGCTCACGGTCCTCGCCCGGGCGCGGTTGCACGGGCTGAACTCGCGGCTGCCGCCGCTGCTGGGAAGATGATGCCCAAGCCGAGCGCACGTGACACTGCCGTCGCGAAAAGTCGGTGGCGGTCCACGCAACATGACGCGTCGGTCTCTTGGAGCGACGTGGTGTCGCCCGCTCGCCTTCGGCGAGCGCGGCCGGAGCGGCGCTGACGTGTCTTCAGACGTTGTTGGCGCAGTTGCGTCGACCTTGGCGAGGCCCGGTCCGCTGGCAGCGTCAGGACGCGTCCGGCAAAAACGCTTCTTGCGATGAGGGGCCTTGCGCCGCAACGTCGCTCAGGCGGGGTCGCCGCAACAAAACGTCGGGCCCCCACAGTGACTCTTCTCGTGCATTCATGTAACGGGCGAAGGCTGCTTCGCGTTTATTATTGTGGGCTTGCGCGCCTCGAAACACGTACAGCCATTACCTGGACACTCGGGGGGCAGCGCGGCCCATTTCTATGTCCCCGGCTAGCTCCGCTCCGTCATCCAGCCGTCGACGCCGAGGAACGTGCGGCTCGTCAGCCCAATTCCCCTCTCAGGCGTCAACGAGCGAATCCAGTCCCAGGTGGCGATCCAGCCCTGCGGCGAGTAGGTGTTGATCTGCGGCCCGTGCTCCCGCATCATCGCCCGTTGCGCGTCGAGGACGATCTGGCGCCGCTTCTGCGGGTCGAACTCGGAGCGCTCCTTCCACACCCACTCGTCCATCGCCGGATTGTTGTAGCCGGTGAAGCTGATTCCGGCGATGCCCTTGCTGAACCACTGGCATAGCGGCCGGTCCGGCTCCACATAGGGCAGGTTGTAGAACCAGAGCAACTGGAAGTTGCCCGCATACAGGTATTGCGCCAGCAGCGTGGCGATGTCCTTCGGCTGGATATTCAGCGTTATGCCTATCTTCGCCAGATGCTCCTTGACGATCGCCGCGTCCTTAGTCAGGGCGTTGGTGTTCATCACCGGCGCGTCGACCTCGACGCCGTCGCCGTAGCCTGCCGCCTCGACGAGCCGTCTAGCCTCTGTGAGGTCGACCTTGTAGAACTCGCGCACCTCGTCCTGGGGCAGCGCCCAGTATTCGAGCGACGGCGAGACCGGCCCGCTGAAGAAGCCCTCGCCGAAAGCCACTTTGTCGATGAGGTCCTGCCGGTCAACGGCCAGGTCTACCGCCTGCCGCAGCCTCTCGTCGACGAACGGGTCGCGGTCCACGCGCAGGAGCAGAGCGCGGTACCAGTAGTTCGGCGCTTTCTTAGCCACAACGTGCTTCATCCCGCTCAGCTCTTGAACCTTGAGCTTGTCGAGGGGAGCGCCGCAGAAGTCGTGGCGCTTCGTCCGGAACGACTGGAAGAGCGCGGCTTCATCCGTCATGATGATCCACTCGATGGAGTCCAGGAACGGCCGGCCCGGCATGAAGAACTCCTGGTTCTTGACGACCTTCAGCCGCTCCGACTTCACGTACTTGTCCAGCATGAACGCGCCGCAGCCCACGGGATGCTGGCTGAGGTCGTCCCACTTCTCTATGGCCTCGCGCGGAACGATGGGATAGCTGGGGTTACCGGTCTCGTCCAGTGTGGGCGAATAGGGACGCGTGGTAGTGAGGCTGAAGGTGTACTTGTCCGTCGCCTCGAAGTGGGCCGTGAAGTCACGCAGGAGCTGCTTATCGTTCATGATGGTGGGGTCATCGCGACGGCGTTGCATACTGAAGACAACGTCATCGGCGGTGACTTCGCGGCCCCAGGTCGGGTCGACGTTGTGGAACCTGATGCCCTGCTTGAGCTTCCAGACGTACGTCGTCTCGTCGACGACCTCGACGCCGTCCGCCATCAGCGGCTCCAGCGTCTGGTCGGAGGTGTTTACGCTATGCAGGTAGCCGTTCATGAGCGCTGAGCACCAGAAGCCCGTAACGCTCTGCATGACGTCGAGGCCGCCGGGATCGGCCATCAGCCCCATGATCTCGTCGCCGCCGTAGCGCGGGGTGTCGGTCGCGTTAGGCGTCACCCTCTCGTCGACGGCCTGATCGCTGTCGTCGGCGCGACAGCCCGCGAGCGCCAGCGCAGCAGCGCCCAGGCCGGCAGCGCCCGCCTTGAGGGCGTTCCGCCGCGACAGCCGTCGGGAGGTGAATCTCGATGCTTCCATCGTCGTTCCTGACGGGACTTTCCGAGTAAGCCTCAAGATACGATGACGCGCTTCCCACGGTCAATGGGGGCCATCAGGGAGTGAGTCCAACGGCGCCGGTCCGATAGTACTCCGCCGCGCGTAGGCGGAGCTGCCCGCCGTCGTCGTCTGCGTACTGCGCGGTCGCGTCATTCCCGTTGATGGGCGACGGGTTCGTCACGCCGTCCTGCATCTCATCGGTGTACATCGTGCAGCCGTCCGCGCCCGCGCCGAAGAGGAGGGCGACGACGCCGGCATCGGCGAGCTGCTCCATCCGGCTTCGGTCGCCGAGCCAGTACTGGGCCCGATTGTCCTGGTAGTGCCCCCAGCTATTGTTCATACTTCGGTATAGCGTGTTGCCGATTGGCACCTGCCAGATGACGGCGCGCTTCCCCATGTCCCCGACGGCGCTCGCAACGAACGAGCGGAACCGCTCGAAATCGGCGGCGCCCCACCAGCGGCTCGTTCCCGTCTGCGCCTGGTACCAGGCAGCGTCGCGGTCCGAGGCGTCGAGGAACAGCAGGTCGAAGTCGACGCCGAGGGAACGGTAGAAGGCGCCGATCTCGGCGGCCGTTTCGACGGGATCGGCCTGGTTGAGGATGAGGTCCTTGCCCGTCGCCCAGGCGGAGACGTGGAAGCCGAGGAGCACGTTGGGCGCATAGATGTCGCGCAGGTGGACCAGCGCCTGGGCGAAGCCGGCGGCCGTGTCGTCGAAGCCGGCGACGGACGGCGCACCCGACGAATTCACGAGCACCGCCACCTTCGCGGCGTCGCCATCTTCGCGCTGCAGGTAGCCCCAGAGATCCGGCTCCAGGTGGACAACCACCGTCTTCCCGAAAGCGCCGAGTTGCCGCACCAGCGACTCCCAGTCGTCGAAGTAGGCGCGCATCGTCGAGGCATCACGGAGCTTCGGCAGCACGTCCTCGCTGCCCGGATCGGGCACCGACGCGACGACCTGGTAGTAGGTGAAAACAGGGATGTAGCCGTTCTGCGCGCTCTCCCCGAGGTAGTCATCGACGAACGATCCGGCGGGGTAGCCCCAGGTGCTCCAGCCGCTGCCCGTGTTGACGCCGCCCGTCAGGTACTGGTAGCGGTAGTCCCAGGCGATGCCGGACGACGCCATCCAGTCGAGCTGCACAGGGTTGTTCATCAAGCCCAAACCGAGGTGCTGCGGCAGGCCCGCGGGGACCACGGCGGACGGCGGCAGAGCCTCTGTGGTACCGGGCGGCAGCGGCGTGTAGCCCGCATTCGAGCCGCCGTTATCGCTTGAGCAGCCGGACAGCAGCGCGGCAACAAGCGCGAGCGCCAGAACCGACAGCAGCGACCGGTGATAGCGGGCCATGTCATCTCATTCTACCATTCGCCGTGTCGCCAGCGTCTTGCATGCGAGGCAATGATCGACCGGCACTATCGTGGTAGACTGCCTTGCTGAGGGCCACGGCCCGCATCGGGCAATCCAGGGTGTGAGGAGGTGCTGATGCTGCGTAGAGAGTTGCCCGCGAAGCTTCCCCTGAGCCGCTTTCTTCTGATCGCGATCGTTGTTCTGAGCTCCTTCTCCGTCGCGGCGAAGGGCTGCGTCACCCCTGCCGGCATTCCGCACCGCCTAGGCATCGGGCTGATGAACTCGCCGGCCCAACTCGGCTGGATGACGTCCTCAGGCATTCCCTGGGACTATCGCTATCAATACCTGACAGGCGGCGTAAACACCGGCGGCGGCTGGGCCAACTGGAACTCGCCGTTCGGCTCCTTCGCGGACAACTACCTCAATGACAGCGGCAACAACGGCTACATACCGGTCTTCACCCACTACCAGATCGTGCCTTCGGCGCCGGACCCCTGGTCGGAGAACGTGATGGTCAAGCTGCAGAACGCCTCGACGATGAACGCCTACTTCAGCGACTTCGCGCTGCTGCTGCAGAAGGCGGGTGCTTACGGACGGCCCGTCATCGTGCACGTCGAGCCCGACATGTGGGCATACGTCCAGAGGTCCTACGGGTCGAACGCGTCGGCCGCGCCGGTCAGCGTGGCATCGTCGGGCTTCGCGGAGGTCGCCGCCTTCCCCGACGACGCATCCGGCCTCGCGAGGGCGCTCGTGCACCTGCGCAACGTCTACGCCCCCAACGTCGTTCTCGGCTTCCACGTCTCGGCGTGGGCCACGGGCATCGACCTCACGCTCAGCGACGCCGACCCGTACGCGGTCGCCGATGGCGTCTACGAGTTCTACCGCTCCCTGAACGCGCCTTTCGACCTCCTCTTCTTCGATCCGTCGGACAGGGACGCCGGCTACTA
>Ga0315282_10006002_pt1 | contig 20476 bp, 12 predicted proteins | sample YL17G07_20_MG_FD_203693 | JGI IMG/M metagenome (GOLD analysis project Ga0315282, IMG submission 203693) | Sediment microbial communities from Yellowstone Lake, YNP, Wyoming, USA - YL17G07_20 | ecosystem: Environmental > Aquatic > Freshwater > Lake > Sediment | place: USA: Wyoming | collected... | reverse complement strand
AGCGACGGCTTGGTTCGGCTCTGACCGCCCGGACCGACCAATCTCGAGATCGCGAGTCTCTTCTTCGCGTTATCACGCACGACCTGATGATCCTCAGGCGTGCCTATCAGGGGTTTCAACAGAGCACAGTGAAGCTACAGGACGCCGCTTCCCGAGGAGTCCCGCTTATGGCGCCGGAGAATGCGTCCAGAGAGAGACCGTCCGGGAGACTTCCGGATACGACGCTCCAAGTGAACGGCGGATACGCGCCGGCGCACGTAAGCGACGCAGAGTAGGCCAGACCGACGGTCCCCGCGCCCAGCGACTGAGTCGATATGACGGGCGGCCTGGCGGCGACTGTTACCGAAAGGGCCTTCGCCGCCGTTTTGCTGCGCGAGTCCCTGACGCGGACCGTAATCGGGAAACTCGCCGCGGCAGCGGGCGTCCCACTTATGACGCCGGCGCCGGGACTCAAAGAGAGGCCGGATGGAAGGCTTCCCGATATGATATCCCACGTGAACGCCGGGCACTGTCCTGAGCAGATAAGCGTCACACCGTAGGCCTCCCCAATGACGCCATCGGGCAGCGAAGTTGTGGCGATAGCGGGAGGCATGGTATCCACCACGATGATTGTGAGGGCTTTCCGCGCGGTCTTGCCCAGCGAATCCCTCACGCGAGCGGTGAAAGACTGAGCGGCGATTATCGTGGGCGTCCCGCTGACGACGCCCGAGGACGCGTCAAGCGACAGACCGCTTGGGAGGGTCCCCGATGCTATGCTCCAGGTGAAGGGGCCGTAGTCGCCTGAACATGTAAGCGTTGCCGCGTAGGGAAGTGTGACAGTGCCGTTCGGCAGCGATGTCGTAAGGATAACAGGCGGATCCGTGTCAGCTATCGTGAGCGTCAGGCCGGCGGTGTCCGTCTTGTCGCGGGAGTCTTTCACCTGCACGGTGATGGGAAACGCGCCGGCGGCCTGGGGCGTGCCGCTTATTGCGCCCGACGAGGCATTCAGAGAGATACCGCCGGGGAGCGCGCCGGACGCCAGGCTCCAGGTGAAGGGGCCGTAGTTGCCTGAGCAGACAAGCGTCGCGCTGTAAGGCTGAGGGAAGGTACCCGCTGGAAGCGACGTGGTTTCGATGACTGGAGACGCTGCGTCCGCTATCCTGATGGAAAGCCCCTTGCGGGAGGTCCTCAGACGCGTGTCCGCGGCCTGAACAGTGAAAGAGAAGGTGCCGGTCGCCTGAGGCGTGCCGCTGATGACGCCAGAACCGCTGCTGAGGGACAATCCGTCCGGCAACGCGCCATCGACAATGCTCCAACTGAAAGGCCCATAGTCGCCCGAGCATGCAAGCGCCGCGGTGTAAGCCGTTCCTACGATACCGGCGTGCAGCAACGTGGTTGTGATGACAGGAGGCGCCGTGTCGGCTATCGCTATTGACAGACCCTTCAGGCCGATCTTGTCCCGGGAATCTGTAACCTGTGCTGTGAAGGAGAACGTGCCCACGGCCTGGGGCGTGCCGCTGATGGCGCCGGAACCGCCGTCAAGTGAAATGCCTGCCGGGAGAGCGCCCGATGCCACTTTCCACGTGAAGGGGCCATAGTCGCCTGAGTAGACGAGGGCGGCGCTGTACGGTCTATCGACCGTGCCGCCGGGCAGCGAGGCGGTTTCTATGACAGGCGCCGGGGTGTCCGCTATAGTGATCGACAGGTCCGCGGTGTCGATCTTGCCGACGGAGTCGCGTACCTGAACCGTGATAGGGAACGTGCCCGCATTCTGAGGGGTCCCGCTTATCACTCCGGAACCGGCGTAAAGAGACAGACCTTCCGGGAGTACCCCTGACGTGATGGACCACGTGAAGGGGCCATGGTCACCGGAGCAGGCAAGCGTGGCGCTGTAGGCCTTAAAGATGGCCCCGTCCGGCAGCGAAGTGGTTTCAATCGCCGGAGCCGCTGTATCCACTACCTTGATGGAAAGCGCCCTGCGCGCGGTCTTGGCGAGCGAGTCGGCCACCTGCACGGTGAAAGCGAACGTTCCAGCCGCCTGAGGGGTGCCGCTTATTACTCCGGAGCCGCCGTCAAGCGACAGACCGTCCGGAAGCACCCCGGATGCGATGGTCCAGAAGAAGGGGCCGTAGTCTGTCGAGCAGGCGAGAGTTGCGCTGTAATCGTGGCCGACGGTGCCTGCGGGCAGAGACGTTGTCCCGATGACCGGGGGCACCGTAGTCACCGTTATGGCCAGGTCCCTGCTCCGGGTCAGGCCTCCCGCGTCCCGAGCCTGAACTGTGAATCCGAACGTTCCCAGGGCCGTAGGCGTGCCCGAGATGTCGCCTGCGGCAGTGAGTGACAGGCCGTCGGGTAGTTGACCGCCGATGATGCTCCACGTGTAGGGTCTAATCCCTGAGACGGCCCTCACGACTGTATGATAGGAGTGATTCACAAAGGCGTCAGGCAAACGCTTTGTTGCGATCGTGAACTCGCCGTCCCCAATCCTGACGGCGAACCCGTCCTGCCCCGAGATGCCGAGGTCTGTGTTGAAGCCTCCGGGCGTGGGGAGTGCCGATGAGAGCGTGTCTCCGGAGACCCAGACGTCCTCTGTTACGCCTGCGCTGATACATGTCGGGAGATCCAGATCAGCGCTCTCGATGAATGTCCCCCAGCTGACGAGCCCCTGGTTGTCGAAGCGGGTAACGAAAGCCCCCGGAGGGGAGACACAGTAGCCGTCGGGCGTCGCCCATCCGGGAGAACTCGATACCGCGCTCAACCAGCAGGCTTCGTTGGAATCGACGGCAATGTTGTACGGCGAGCCGCCCCCAAGAACGCCGGGTACGGTCAATCTGACGTCCGTGAAAGCCTTGAGCCACGCGATCTGCCCGTCAGGGCTCATCTGAGCAAGATAGCAGCCATTGTAGCGCGAGTCCCCGTGGGGACCCGCGATGCAGACGGTTCCGGAGCTGTTGCAGGCCAATGCCGGCGATGTATTGAGCCCCTCTCCCGCATAGCTCACCCAGATAGCCTCGCCGGAAGGCGAGAGCTTGACTACGCAAGGTCCGTAAGCATTTGCGCCGTATGTCAGCACTTCCGGGGCCGCAAATTGAGCAAGGCCGCCGCTGAGATACACGTCGCCTGTGGAGTCGACGGCGACCTCGCCAATCCTCTGGTCATTATTCCTGACGATGAGGTTGCACCACGCGATATTGCCGCTTTGGTCAAGCTTTATCAGGTACCACGAATTGACGTTCTGCGGCGCGCCGCCGGTGAAGATGGGGTACCATGTGGAGCAGGAAACGTATGCATTTCCCGCGGAGTCCGCGGCGATTCCTCTCCACTCATTAATGGTTGGAGTGTCGATAAACCGATGCGCCGTGTGAGGCTCCGCTGCGTCGAGCCGGGTAACTCCGAGCCCCCAGTCCGCATAGTGCGCGATCCAGACGTTACCCATGCCGTCTACGGCAACGCGCTGAGGTATCGCGTAGAAGCGACTGCCCCACAGACACTCGCCTGAAGCAGACACCTCCATGATAAAGCCGGGACCGTCCGTCTGATAGCTGCCTGGAACCGGAAAGTCATACGAGTACGTGCGTCCTGCAATCCACACATTGCCTGACGTTGGATCGGTCGCAATGTCGCGAACTTCTGTGGCCCCGTGCCCCTCGCCCCCTATGTAGCTTCCCCATCCGATGTCGGTGCCGGTAGCTCTGGACGGAGCCAGGGCGACAAGGAGAAACGCCACTGGCAGAATTGCGATCTGCAACGCTGCGCCGGACCTTCCTCGCGCACATACTGTTGCCATTTCCACATCCCCTTCCGCCACTACGTGCGGACACCCAGGACCGGCGCGAGTAATCGCGCGGCGAATCGCCGGTAATGTCGAGTCATTTCGACGCGGAGCAGGTGCGTAAGGGACCGTGGATTTTCCGTGTTTTCCGGGAAAATGTGTGCTCGGGTGGGATGGGCAGACGGCGAGCCGGATGCAAAGCGCAGCTGAACAACGTATGCCGTGTCAGGCCAAGAGGTTACGTCACTTGCGACTGTGGCCTACCGATCTGTGCCGTCGGGCGGCTGCGCGATCCTTACGAGGGTTCCCGCGATGACGAAAAGCACCGCAACGGCAACTATCATGAGAACGCCGATGAGGAGCTTTGCTTCATCGAGCTGCAGGGTGGCCAATCGGCGAGCGCCGAGGGGCAGGATGGCTATCGCGACAAAGTAGCAGGCGATCTGGGCGAATCTCCTTGCCGCGGAGTCGGACACAACGTTGGACTTCAGGATTCGACCAACCGAAGACATACGGGCCTCCTTCGCGAAAGCACCGCTACCCAGACCCCGCTGCCACCACCTCATACGTCGCCACGAGCGGAATGTTCCGTGAAAACCGCCGCTTGTTCTCAAGAACAGCCGAATGACCGCAGAAAATGCCACTTGTTGTCATTTTCAAGGCAACTCGCCGCCTGTCCGCACGCGATTCCCGCAAGAATGACTCTCAAACGGCCCGTTTTGTCTACGCTTTAGAAATAGCACCGCCGGCGCGTCTGACGCGCCGGCAGCGCATATCGTTTCCAGCGGCAAAGGCCGCACCGATGCTGTGCCTATTCGCCGCCTGCGGGCACCATTGTCAGCGTAACCCCTTCGAGAACCTCGTTCTCCTTAAGGGTGACGCTCTTGAAGTCAGCCGGGAACTTGAACTTCCAATTGCGGTCGCGGTCATAGCCCCCGATGTAGAGCGCTTCGCCCGCGTAGACGTAGAAGAATGTATTGCCCTGGTCGTCCGAGGGCTTCACGCTCTCGAGGCCGGGGCCGGAGAGATCCGCGTTCCAGGCGGCGTAGGCGCGCAGCCCGGGAAGGGGCTTGCCGGATTCATCCACGATCTTCGCTTTCACCATCGCCATCGGCAGGAGTTGGATGGCGACGTCTGAGAGGTCGCCTGTCACGTCAACGTCCGTGTGTCCCGCCCCTTCGTCGAACCGGGCGTTCTCAGGCAGGTACGCCGTCAGTCTGTGCTTGCCTGCAGGCGCGGACACCTCAAAGCGCCCCTCGTTGTCAGTCTTGCCGAGCATCTGCCAGGGGCCGGTAAGGTCGAGGCGGATATCGATGTCTTTGAGGTCGCTGATGTTCTTCGACGGCAGGACCTTGCCGGAGACTTTGTAGAACGCGATCTTCTCAAGCGTCGCGGAGGGCAGTTCTTTGGCTTCCCCGGGCTTGACCTCTACGGAGGAGGCTACCGTCCCCCTGTATTCGAGCGGGATAGTCTGCACCTTTACCGTGATGACGCCGGGGCGCAGGTCTGACGGGAGCTTGAACACACCGGCGGCGTCCGTCTCGTCCTGTTGCGTCGCCTCGCCGCCGTCGGCAAAGGCTACCGTGATCTCGACCTTCTTTGATGCGAGGGGCTGGCCGTCCGGCGTCATGAGCTTGCCGGAAACGCTTGCCGGCTGCACCATCATTATCTTCAAGTTGTCAATCACTTCGCCGGCCTTCGGGATTACCTTCTCGTATGACGCGGCTACCAGCTTATGCTCGCCCATATCGAAGCCGCGTATGTACTGAGCATCGCCGGCATACAGGTAAAGCACGGCCCAGCCGTCGTCGCCGGAGACGGTGCCCTCAGTCCAGAAGCCGCCGCCATCCTCGCGCCACGTTGCGCCGGCAGTTATGCCGGCGAGGGGAGATCCCTGTTCGCTGACGAACTGGACACGCGCTTCGGCGAGACTGATCAACTGGATCCGCACGCCGGCGAGCGGCGTTGCCTTCTCCACGTTGATATCGGTTCCGCCGATGCCCTGATCGCCGCGGAGGTTCGTTGGCAAATAGGCTGTCAGTCGATGCTTGCCGGGCGGCACGTTCTTGAAGGTGAAGCTGCCTTTTGCGTCGACCTCGACCATCTTGCCCCAGTCGTAATCGAGCCGCACAAGAAGGCCCTGAAGGGCAATGCTGCCGCCCGCGGACGCAACCGTGCCAGTGACGCTCACGTCCGCGCCTACGACGAGGTCCGGACCTTCATTTGACGTGCCTTCCTTGGGTACGATCTGGTACTGCGGCACGTCTCGCAGGCTTGTGTTGGGGTCGAGCCGCGCGTAGATGGTGGCGAGCGCAAATGTCTTGATCAGAGACTGGTCTCCGCTGCGGCCGCGGTGCTTGATGAAGTCGGTGACGGTGTCAACCCCTTGTATGCCCTTGAGCTCATAGCGGCCGTTCGCGTCAGTTGTCGTCTTCGCGCTGATGTCGAACTGTTGCGCTATTGCGACGACCTCGCAGTTCGCAACTCCCGTGCCCGACACGTCAACCACCTGTCCGGTGATCGTCGCGCCCGGCTGGATGGTTATGGTGCCGAGGTCTTCCTTCGTAAGGTCCCAGATGGTGCCGACACCGTAGTTGTCCTTTGATACGAAGAGCCATCTCGGCGTGGCTTCGCCTCCCTCATCCGTAGCGAGCCAAAGCTCGAACGACCCGTCGGCGCCCGTCACCGTCCGGCCCATCGCTCCGGCATGGTTCCAGTCGCCGTTGGCGCCATTCCGCGTCCTGATGAGCGCGCCAGCGAGGGGACTGCCGGCGCTGTCGACAAGCCTGCCCTTCACGTGATGGCCGGGCGCGAGCGCGAAGTCGACGCCGGTTAAGGACGTCTTCTCGGGGGTGATACCGTGCCCGACGTATCTGACCGCCGTGGCATATCCGGGGGCGCTCACAAAGACTGAGCCGTTGTCCTGCCCCTTCATCGGGCCGGTTGTTGACAGGAACGTTGTGAAACTCACGGCGTAACCGCCGCTACTGTCTGTCGTCGTCTCGGTGAAGGGCATTAGGTCAAAGAGCTCCGGCCCCTCGTTGCGGCCGAGGAATATGAAGGAACACACCTTGGCGTTGGCGATGGGCGCCTTCGTCGCTGCGTCGGTCACCTTGCCGCTGAATGTGACGGTAACGGGCTGAGGGTTCATCGACACCTGAAGATCAACGCCAGCGGGCGCTGCATTGCCTCCGCCTTCCGCGGCGAACACGGTCGGGGAGAACGCGATCAAGGCCGCGAGCGCGGTAAGTAGTCCTGCCGTCTTCACGTTACTGCCTCCTTTCATGCGCGGCGCGGCTTCACGAGCGTCGCGCCGGGCTATTTGACTATCTGGGGGTACTTCGCATTGCAGACAACCTTTACCACAAGCCTGCCAAGGGCCCTTTGCGCAGGCAGCGGTTCAGGTGAAGCACTGGTTACGGTTGCCGTCTCCGGCAGCCGGAATTCCACGATCCTCACGACCGGCTGCGGCTCTCCCTCGCTTGAAAACTCGAACACGCCGGACTGCTGCTCTTTGAAGAGGCCCGCTATGGAAGCGGCCTTTACGACCAGCAGCGTGCTTTGCCCCGGGGCAATCGGCGTTTCGGCGAGGTCGACTTCCACGACCGCGCCGAGGTTTCGCGTCGGGAGGGGCGAGCCCTCAGGCGAGAATACCTTCACTTCAGATAGGAGGGAGGCCGCCGAAAGCGTACACTTGGCCATAGCCGCGCTCGTCTTGTTGGCAACCGGCACATACAGCCATACCGCGGCGTTGCCGTCGGCGCTGAGGTCGATGATACAGGGGTACGCCGGCGTGGCCTGCCGTTCTCTCGCGAATTGGGCCGTAGCGTTTTGGAGGTCCAGCATCTCATTGACTTCCGCAACGCGCGAGCGCCTCACTGGCGGCTGCCCCTCGACGACAGCGCCAACCGTGCCATGCGGCAGCAGGAGGCTTTGCCCCGCGGAAGCAACCTCGACCCTGCCTTCAAGGACGCTCACGCTGGTTTCTTTCGCACCTTCTCTGTCACCGACACTGACGTCGAGCACGGTTCCAAGAACGGTGACCTTCGCGCCCGGCGTGTCGATAAGGAGGGCTTTGCCGGCCTTCTGCTTTGCCGCAACGATCTTGAGCGCGCCTTCTTCCAACGTTACCGTAGCGCCGTGCGTGCCCTCGTCGAACTTCGCGGTAGTGTGTACGCCGGCCTCAACGGTACTCTTGTCGCCAAGCGTGATGGCGGCCTTGCTACCCCATGCTGTGCTGACGTGCTCGCCGCCGAGAAGGGCCGTGGAGCCGGCGACGGCGCGCGGGGCCCCGCCGTTTCGGATAGTGACGATGCCGTAGACGCATTTGACCTGGCCGGCAATGCGAGGGCCCGCGAAGAACACGTCAGCGGCAAGTGCTACTACAAGGATGGCCGCCGCTGCCGCCAGCGCAACGACCCATCGAACCCACCTGCGACGCGAGGACGTCTGCGAGGCATCGATGCCGCCTTGAACGGTTTCCATGAGCCGCTTCTCGAACGCTGCATCACGAGCGGGAATGGCGTCGGAGAGTATCCTCTTGAGATTCGCCTCCAACGTCTCGCTTGGTCTGTCAAGATCCTGTTCGTCCATCAGATCGACTCCGGCAGCGCGCGGCCGACGCTCTTTGTGATGGCTCTTGCAAAGGCCTCGCGTGACCGCGATAGCGTGGACTCGACCGCTTTTTCGCTGCAGCCGAGCGCAGCTGCCATCTCGCTTACCTTGAGGCCGTCCACGTATTTCATAACGAGTGCTTCGCGATAGCTCGCCTTGAGCGTCATCAATGCATCCTGGATCGCCGCCCGGAAATCCTTTCTCGCGAGTATCTCCTCCGGCAGCGGCGTACTGCTTATCCGCGAAAGCCCCTCAGAGATAGCGTCAGCCGGCAGCGCGGAAAGCGACACTTCTCCGAAGTGACGGCGCTCCCTTCGCATGAGAGTCCTCGCTTCGTTTGCCGCGATTGTCTTGAGCCATGTCCAGAGTGCTCCTCGCTCAGGATCGAAGGTGTCTATAGATTTGATCAGTCGCACGAACGTCATCTGGACCACTTCCTCCGCCGTTTCCCGGGTTGATGCGAACCGCAACATTACGAAAGCCAGGAGCGGCCGGTAGTATCCGCGGGCAAACTCCTCCCACGCCGCTCGGTCCTTCAGCGCAAGCTTCTGGACCAGCTTAGCTTCCTCGCTCTCAACCATCAGGCCGTTATCCTTGAGTAGTTCTCTACAAGTAGTACGCGTGCACGTACGGAAATCCTTCGGCACAATCGTCCGCCGGGGTAATCCGAAAACTCTGCATGCAGACGCCAGACGCGGCCTCGAGAATACTGACTGCCTGCGTTGGCGCATTTGTCTATTAGAGCGTGAAGAGGGCTCAGAGCTTCTTGCTTGCCGACAGCGCGAGACCGGCAAGAAGAGCGAGGATCGGTATGAGAAAGTACCCCTGGTGCTGCGGCCATTTAAGCGTGACCGTGCAGTCCGAAGCGGGCGCGGCGAACGCGATTTGCCCGTCCGCATTGGAGAGCGGTACCGGCTTTCCGTCGCATTCGGCGCGCCACTCGGGGAAGTAGTTCGCGCGCAGGGCGACCGGCGTACCCGGAGTCGCGCCTTTGACGGTGATGACAGCTGTGACGTTGTCAGGATAGTCCACTTCGCCGGAGCCGCCGTCAGTGACGACCGCGCGGGGGTCGGCCTTCGTGAAGCGGTATATCGAGTAATGGACCCCGTCGAGCACCTTCTCGTAGTCGTGATCGCCGCCGAAGTACGCGTTCGACTGTTTGGTCCACAGCACGAGATACTCAACGCCCCACTTGCGGAAGAGGTCCTTGAAGAACTCCGGCGGATAGTCCTTCACGTCCTTGCCGTTGAATGTTCCCGTTGCGATGTAGGTCGAGCGCAGGTCGTAGTAGGGGTGCGGGTTGTAGCCGGGGTGCGAGAAGAAGCGTTTCCCCGTGGCCATGTGGAGGAACCCTTCGCCGTGCACGTCCCACGCCTCGTCGCTCTTCTCGTAGTCCTTGTCCGCGTCGGGGTAGGGCGAGAGGCTCGCAGTATCCTCGAAGAGGATGTAGTTGCCTTCGAGGGTCTTCACCTTCTCGGCTACCGCCGGGTCGAACGCGCCTCTATCCGGCAGCGTCGGCAGTTGACGGTCGTCGAGCCACCAGTAGCGCGTGTAGAAGAGTAAGAGCGTCAGCAGGATATAGAACGGCAGCAGATGACCGCGTTTCTTGGCCATGGCCATCCAGAAACCGAGGGCCAGCGCCATTAGAAGCGGCACGAAGTAGAGCATCCGCTGGAACGAGAGCTCGAACTTCGGGATGAACGACAAAGCGGAGACGGCTATTACGCCCGCATAAAGGACGCCCGCGCGCCGGTCGCTCTTGTCGCCTCCGAATACGAGATAGATGATGACCAGGCCGAACACGGTCGAGAGGGCGAAATACCCGTAGTCCGGCAGCGCGCGCGAATCGAAGTACCCGCGCCAGTCCCAGATGAGCGACGGCACGAAGTGCGACACGGTTACGAGGAACGACCGGACCATCCCCATGAGCGTGTCGATGGGGTACGAGTACATATTGGTGAGGATTACGTGCGAGCGGTAGTGCGCGAAGAGGATGAGATACGGCGCAGAGAGAAGCATTGTGAGTATGCCGGTTGAGACAAGCGCCTTCGTGCTTCTCAGATTCCGCTCTTCATATGCATACACGCCTGCGACTACCACGAGCGCCAGCCCCACGTGTGCAAAGTGCCCGAGGTGGATGTAAGCCACCGGTGCCCAGAAAAGCGCGGAGAGGAACACGCCCCACCGGCTGCCCTTCATCGCGCGGATGAAAAACCCAAGCGTCAGGAGGAAAAACGGTATCGACTCGAACGTCGGCATCATGCCCCAGTTGAGGATGTGCCACAGATACGTCGTCATTGCCCCTACGCCGGCCCAGCCGGACATGACCGCTATGTCGCGGTCGCCCGAGATCTCTTTGGCGATCCAGTAGAGGAGAAACGGCACGGCCAGGTACGTCAAGAAGAACATCAGGTGAAACCCCAACGCCGGTGGGAACGCGAGGAACGGCAGGTAGGGGATGAGTATGCTTCTCAGGTTCAAGAATGTCGGATACCCGCACGAAAACGCCGGCTCCCACCCGTAGGGGAAGCCGGTCTTAAAGACCTTCCAATCGAGGAGCATGGTGTACTGGAACATCGGAAAGTCGCGCGAGAACACGTAGCGGTTAAACGTCTCGAACGGGAAGCGCAGCGTGAAGAAGAACGTTCCCGCGGCGATGTAAGCAGGGAACGCTACCCAGCGGTTGAAGAGCACCTTGTAGAGCATGGCAACGTAGCGCGAGAGATAGCGCTCTATGAAGAATATCGCGATCCCGACGAAGACGACGATGATAATCATCTGGTACGCGATCATGCTGCGGATGCCGAGGGCGAGACCGAAGAAGAGAAGGATATTCGTCCCGAAGAGCGATATTCCGTAGAGGAGCTCCCGCCGCGGCAGCGCGAGGGCCTTGCGGATCATGTCCGGGAAGAAGATCGCCAGGACCACCATGCCGTAGCCGAAAACCACCGAGAAGGTCCCGGCAAGGATAAACGCGGCCTCGGTTTCGACGTTGATTATCTCGTCGTGGCCGATGTGCCAGTTGATGATCATCCACTCCGGCCAGGGGGTCAAGAGGAAGAAGCCCCAGACAGCCAGGAGTGTGCCGGCCCAGATGAGGATATTTCGAAGCGCGTGGATCTGCAGGACCCTTGTGCGTATGAACTCTCTGTAGACGGCAGGGCTGACAAGCGCCCTGAGAAGTATGCCGCCTCGGATGAGCAGACTGCGGATAGTGTGGAGCTCTGGAACCCTGAAGCGCATTAAGATCCTTAGTACCGGAAGCTGTGACATGAATACACGGAAACTATGCCAGATTCTACCTTTACATACGGGAATGTCAACGCGGACGCTCAGCCGAAAAAACCCTCTTGAAAACGCCGGAATGCCGGCTGAAACGTCGTAATCGGGCGATTCCGCGCGGATTTTGCGCCTTGACACCCTCCTAAGAGGGGATATAATCCGTTTCAAGTTGGGCGGTTAGCTCAGTTGGTTAGAGCGCCTGCCTTACAAGCAGGAGGTCACTGGTCCGAGTCCAGTACTGCCCACCATCAGCAAGATCTGGCGCCTTGCGCCACAAAACGGTCAATAGGCGGGGCCGTAGCTCAATTGGTTAGAGTACTGGACTGTCGATCCAGGGGTTGGGGGTTCGAATCCCCTCGGCCTCGCCATGAATGCTAAGAAGCGTCCTGCCAAGGGGTTAGATGCCTCTGCGGCAGGGCGCTTTTTCTATTGAAAACGCCCTATCTGGTACGTACAGTGGTACGCACGGATGCCATGGCAGAAGGTGAAACATGGCTCTCGTCACCGCTCGCGGCCGCAGCATCACGCTGAAAGCATCTTGTCCTTCCGGCCCTTCGTTGGGGCAGTGTGAAGCAGATCGGTAGGGGGAGATAATCCGTGATCGTCGATGGCGTGGCCTTCTGCGACGAGTGCAAGCAGTCGATCACCCGCGGCACCGGCCGTAAGGTCGACAACCACCTCCTGTGCCCGGAGTGTTATGCCGCCACTGTGCGGGCTCTCGGCGATAGTCCGATCCCAAGGCCCCGCAATCGCATTGCCGAATTCATTGAGAAGATGATCGGCTCCCGCCGGCACCAAGTGCTTTTCCTGTTGGCGATCCTCATGGGGACCGGCTCAACGCTCTGGTGGGCTCACGAGCAGAAGAAAGCGCTCAACGCCGCTGTCCCGGCGCCGATCCGCGTTACCGAGGTCGCCCGTAAGCCCGATATCCCGGATCCCTACTACCAGGGCAAGCCTCTGTCGCAGTGGGCGCTTCTTCTTGCCGACAGGGATGAGTCCGTGGGCGAAGCTGCTGAACAGGCATTTGTTGCGGCTGGCATTGAGGCGTTTGCGATGACCCGGCAGCTCATAAGGAGCTCCGATCTCGTGGTCGCGATGAGATCCCTCGAGATATTTTCCAGACTGACCGCCCAGAAGCCGTCTGACGAGCGCTCGCCACTTGCATCGGAACTTCTCGCGCTTGCGCGCGACAAGACGCGACATATCGGCGTTCGCCTGCAGGCGTATCGCTACGCAGCCAAATGGAGCAAGTCCCTCCGGCCGATTGTGGCCAAAGAGTTGGTCGACCGGCTCCCGGATCTCAATACCCCTGCGGCGAAGGACGCCCTTGCCACCCTTGCCTGTTGCTCCGCCCAGGGGGCCGCCCAGTTGCCGCGCATCAAACCGTTCATGGACGCCGCCGACAAAGGCGTCGCCGATCTCGCCTCGACCGCATACGGCGCTCTATCCATGAAAGAGGATTCCTCGGATTTCCTGTTCGACACTCTTGTCCCGTAGACGCGTCCTCGCGCCTTCGCATGATAGATAGCCCCAGCGCATTGTACGCAGAATGGTACGTAGATCTTGCGCTTCTGTACGTTTCCGTACGTCTATCGTGCCACAAACTGCGGCGAAATGCCCCTCTTCCATGCTTTCTCGCCCATTTCAGCCCCATTGTGCCCCCCGCTCCAGGACTGAAAATCCTGGTGGCGCCGGTTCTGTCCCCGTCGGCCTCGCCATGAATATGCAAGCCGGTTGGAGCCGTCCGACCGGCTTTTTTCATTCAGGCGAGCCGAATCAGACGCTCTTGCGAGCGTCCGCCTCTGTCCGCTCGGACTGCGCTGCCGGCGCGCCGCGTCTTCGCCAGGCCGCCGGTATCTCAAGCCGCTTCGGCCAGTAGCCTGCGATAAGCCCGGTAACAAGTACCGCTTCGATGAGGAGCGTGTACCGGGGCTCAGGCACGGTCACGAGGGCTAAGTGCCCTATGGCGAGAGTCGCCGCCCAGAAGACGGCCGGCTCAAACCGCCAGAGCCTCTGGCTGACGACCAGAAGAGGTACAAGCGCCCACCACGCGCCGAGCAGGTAGAAGGGGATATACCATCGCGGAGCCGCCGCAAACGCCGGATACCCCTGCATCATCATACCTGTCCGCACGCTACGCCAGCGCGCCATCTCCCAGAGCATCCCCGGCAAGCCCGTAACGCCGCGCGAGAAGAGGATGGGATTCACCACGACGAACACCGCGAGGGCGAGCACGCCGGCCAGAAGCGCTAGCAGCGGCCGCCGCTTGAGGACGAGCCACAGGCAGAAACCGACAATTACGAGCGCGCCGTTGAGCTTGGCCGATGCCGCAAGGCCACCAACTACGCCCACGAGCACTGCGCCCCGCCACGTCGCCCCTTGCCAGACCCAGAGCGCAAGCCCCGCCGCCATGAGAAGCCACAGGAGCGGGTCCGGCCCGATTGACCACATCGTTACGGTGACCGACGGATGCAGAACAAAATAGAGGCCGGCTATGAGCCCCGCCAGAGGCGATACCGCGCGGGCGAGTGCTGCGAAGATAAGCACGACTGCAAGAATCATGAACGCCGCATTCACCACCCGGACGAAGTGGACCGCATCCGGCGGACCGACGTTGCCATTCTCGACGTTCCACCGAAGGTCGTGCGTGTAGTCCCAGTTCTTCTCGGGGAGTGTTTCGGGGAACCGCCCAGATATGTGCAGCAGGCCATGGAAGACCCACCGTTCAAGGGCGGGTTGGTCAAGTCCCCAGATGTAGTCCAGATCTGATTGAGGTGCCTGTCCCTGACCCGGAAGGTACGACACTGCGCGATAGTCGGTTGGCTGTGACGGTAGCGCTGCGCGGGGTTTCTCAACGAAGCGCCACATCCATGTGAGGTCGTCGCTGTGGACCTGATAGTCGCTTCGATCCGCGACGGCGAGGAAACTCCGGCCCGCCACGAGGGCGAGCGCGCCAAGAAGCACAAGCGTGAAGAGCCGTCGCCACGGGTCTCTTTGTGGAGCGGTTTCCGGCATGCCGTCGAGCGGTCCGTCGATGAGTGTTCTGCGCGCTCCTCCCATCAGGTCCTCCGAGGGTGCCTGCTGATATTCGCAGGGCCGAAGACGCGTGCAAGGTGATCCGCCGATGGCGGATCAGGGTGCTCGCCACTGGTGGGCAAGCCACCCGTGCCACACATCTTCTCCCAAGTTTCCTGGCGATTCCAGATTGTAACCAAGTTCCCCCGTAAACGCCACAACTCCGTACAGGCAAAGGATTTGGTTGACATCCTGTGTGGGAGCCGTTGAAATGGTTGCGGCGAAAATGGAACTCCCAATGACCGACAAACTTTTCAAGGCTCTCTACATAGTCACGGCTGCGCTGGCGCTCACGATCGCTTTCGCAGCCGCATGGCTCTTCGGTCCGAACCTTTATCACACCGCCATGTATCGCGTTGACGTCAACCAGGTGATTCCGCCGGTGAGCTTGTGGGCGTTCGCGATTCCGGCCATAGCGGCCGTGGCGGCCTTCTATCTCGCGCTCAGTCGCTGGGGCAGCGGCGCTCCTCGCTTGGCGGCAATCGCGCTTTCGCCGCTGTTTCTGAACGCTTTCACGCTCATTCGCTCGGGCCTTCACGCCAAGCCCTTCTTCTTTGAGCCGCTGCTTCTGACGGTGCCGGCTGCGGCGGCGGTTGCTCTGGCAATCAGCCTTTCAAAGCCGCGGGGAGAAGCGCAGGCTACGCCGACGCAGGCCGATAGGTCCCAGTCACGAGTACCCGCACTCGCGATTGTCGCAGTCGCCATTGTCGCGGCGTACTACATGTACGAGGTCCAGGCGCATTTTCTTGCGAGGCTGGCGTTCGGTTGGACGGACGTAGGCCTCAACTACATGCGCGTCAGGAATACCGCCCTCGTTCACGGGTTCCTCCAGGAGACGCCCGGGCTGCCGCCGTTTTACGATCACTTCAACGCGGGGCTGGCCGTTCTCGTGCCGTTCTGGTGGCTTTTCCCCACGCTCAAGCTCGTAATGTGGGCGCAGGCGCTTTTCCTCGCTGGCCTTGGCCCGGCGGTGTACGTGTACGCGCGGGGCAGGGGCATAGGTGCGTGGATGGCTGTGGCGATCGCTGCCGCGGCGCTTCTGCACCCCTCGGTCGCGCAGATCGCGTACTCGTTTTCGTACGGCTTTCATCCGACGACGCTCGCGCTGCCGGCGGTCGTTCTCTCCATTCATTTCTGGGAGAAGCGCCGCTGGTGGCCGTTTGTCTTCTGTGCGGTTTTCGCTGGGTCGATGGAGGAGACGCTCTTTCCGCTCTATGCCGGGATAGGGCTTGTGACGCTCATCGCGCCGCGCGGCAAGCGCATTGCCGGGCTCGTGCTCACGGTGGCGTCGATCGCGGCCTTCCTCATCGTTACACAGGCGGTCCTTCCCGCGGTCGTCGGCGAAGCGAAGTACTTCCAGATGGTCAAGTTCGCGCACCTCGGTTCGAGCGTGACCGCGATACTCCTGTCGCCGTTCACAAAGCCTGCGGTATTCTGGGGGCTTATCTTCTCGGCAAAGTCTGTCGTCTTCGTCGCGCTCCTCCTTGCGGGTATGGGCTTCTTGCCGCTTCTCGCGCCGCGACAACTCCTGTATCCGCTTGTCGTGCTCGTGTTTGTGCTGCTCCTCAATAACCCCGACGTGAAAAGCATCTCATTCTGGTACCAGAGCCTGATCCTCGTCACGTGGTTCACGGCCGCGGCGGCGGGGGCACAGCGTCTCGGCGGTTGGTGGAGCGGACGGCGCGCGGCGGGGGCTGCGGTGGCCGGGATGCTTGTTGCCGCCCTGGCCGCGTCCCATTTCTACGGCCTCCTTCCGTGGTCGCGGATGACGATGCCGTTCCAGGTGCCGAGATCTCCTCAGTTCCTCCAGGATGCCTCCGGCCTCGCGCGGTTTGCTGATGCGGTGCCGCCGAACGCGCGCGTCCTCTCCGCCATGCGGACGGCGACGCTCTTCGTGAATGTCGGCACGCTCAATCTGATCCAGGGCTGGCACGGCGAGACGGACTACGACCTGGTAGTCGTCCAGAAGATGCACGCGTGGGGCGAGACGCCGGAGCAGATCAACGCGGTGATCGAGCAATTCGCCGCTTCCGGGCAGTTCGAGCCGCATGTGTCGGAGGCATTCGTCGTATTCGTGAGGCGGTGACATTTGTATGAAATTGTAGGGGCAGGCGCCCCTGCCTGCCCTTGCTGACGATCCGAATTCGCCTTGCCTATCCTGTTGCCTTCGCACAGCCGTCATGTACCATTGGGATTGTCCCTTTCTAAGCGGATTTCCACATGAGAATGGAGGTTGCCATGGCGTCGGATCTGGCTGGTTCTCTCGGCATTCAAAGCTGGTGCTTCCGCGGTTTCAAGTCCCACGAGGGCGTAATCAAGGCCCTGAAGGATTGCGGCGTGTCGCGCCTGGAGCTTTCAGGTGCGCACTATAACCCCGCGAAGGAGACAAACCATAAGGAAATAATCGACCTCTACAGGAAGGGCGGCATTACGATCTCCGCTTACGGCGTGTGTCTGATGTCGAATGACGAGGCGCGCTCTCGCGCGTACTTTGAGTTCGCGAAGGCCGCAGGCAACAAGGTCTTGAACGTCGCTTTCGGCGAAGGCGGGCGCGAGATGGCCGACCGGCTCGCGGAGGAGTACGGCATAAAGGCGGCGCTCCACAACCACGGCCGCAAGGACGAGAACGGCCCCGTCTGGCGGATCGAGGAGCATCTTGCGAAGTCGTCCGCCAACGTCGGCCTGTGCCTCGACACCGCCTGGATGATGGATAGCGGCGAAGACCCGATCGCCATTGCGAAGAAGTTCAAGGACCGCATCTACGCCGTGCACGTCAAGGACTTCATCTTCCAGCGAAACGGCAAGCCCGAGGACGTTGTTGTCGGCGAAGGCAACCTCGACCTCAAAGCGTTCCTCGCGTTCCTCAAGGAGATTGATTTCGGCGGGGTGTTCACGCTCGAGTTCGAAGGCGACATAAACGATCCCGTGCCGGCGACGAGAAAGTGTGTGGAGGTCGTCCGCAAGACGCTTGCTGCGCTATAGGCTTAGCCGGACACGTCGGATACGGCGACCAGTGTGAGGGGCTGACACCCGGGAGACGCGCAGGTGGTGGCTGACTGGCGAAAGAGGAAGGCTCCGTGGATGGGGGCCGTCGCCCTGCTGACGCTGGCCGCTATCGCTTCCTTGATGATCCGGTCCTCTGCAATGAGCTCCAGACGGGCGGCGGAGATCGATGCCCTGTGCGCCGATCTTGGCAAGACCGACATCAGAGCGCGTGACGCAGCCGTCAAAGAACTCTCTAAAATCACCGACACGCCGTCCCTCAGGCGCATGGCGATGCGTCTGGGCGACGCGGACCCCAATGTGGGCGAGACGCTGCCGAGGATCTTCGAGAACATAGGAGCGCCGGCGGTCGAACCGGTCATTGAGGCGGGCCGCAAGGCACGTAACGCGGACATGCCACTGTGGCTGAACCGCTGGCTCAGGCCGTGGCGGGCGAGGTGGCTGGGACTGCCAAGCGGAGATGATAGCCAGATCGAGATCTGGTGCAGCAACATGCGGGTGCGTACACCCATTGCTCTGAGCCGGATCGGCCCGCCGGCAAGGCCCGCTCTGCTCAAGATGATCGCAGGCCGTGACATCGTAGCAAGGGGCATTGCACTGGAGTCTCTGATCCAAATGCACGACCCCGAAGACTTCGATCTCTTCATGCAGCTCCTGCGGAGCCCGGATACGACCCTGGTGTCCGCGGGCGCAGAAGGCCTGGGCCCTCTGGAGTGGGCGCGCGAGAATAGCGATGGCCGAACACCGGAGTACCTGCCGGCGTGGAAACGAGTAGACGCGCGAACCGACGAAGCGGTAACGGCGCTTGTGGCGGCCCTGAACAACAGCACTCCTTACGTGGCATATGAAGCGGCCCTGGCACTCGGCTATTACCAAGGCAACGAGGCCGCGCTCGCGGCGCTTATCGGGGTGGTAGACGACCGGTCCCGACGATTGTCTATCAGGGCGGTCGCCGTGGCCAGCCTCTCGCGTCTGAAAGACCTGCGCGCGCGAGAAGCAGTCATAGGTACGCTCTCGGATCCTCAGCCTCTTATCAGCCTGAGATCCGCAGAAATGCTCCCGAAAGACGAGGAAACCGCGAGGATGATTGCCGCCACGTTCGACAGCACAGATGTGAGAGTTCGCCAGGGGGCGGCCGCCTATTTCGTCGACGGCGCCGGTGAAGATAATGTGCTTCTGCTTTCGGACGTGTATGGTCATCTCGGGGAAGAGGGGCGGGAGACGGTGATTGCAGCGCTCACTCGCGCAGTGGCTGGGAAATTTAGCCCTAATAGGATTACCATCCGTTCTGCAAGCGATCAGGCGCGCATTCAGCAATCTGCAAAGGAGGCGCTCGAGAAGATACGGCTCCAAAGCAGCGACGCGCGCAGCGTTTCCAATTGACACCACCGCGCAAGCGGTTATGCTGTTCTCACGTTGATTTCCCACTGATCGAGAGTATCGAAAACACTTTCCACGGAGCCTGTTCATGGACAATCGCTTGAAGATCGCCCTCATCGGAGCGGGCGAAATCGCCGAGGTCGCTTATCTCGAAAACCTCAATAACCCCGAGCGCGGCTACGAAGTCGCGTATGTGTGCGACAAGGACCCGGTGCGGCTCCAGTGGGCCAAGTCCGCGTGCCCCTCGGCAAAGGCGACCGACAGCCTCGACGAGGTGTTGGCGGATAGGGAGGTCAACTGGCTATTCGTCCTCACGCCGCTTCTGACGCACCTGCCGATAGCGAAGAAAGCGCTCGCCGCAGGCAAAAACGTCTTCACAGAGAAGCCGCTCTCAATCGAGTTCGAGAAGGCGTCGGCCGTGATCGCGTCTGCGAAGAAGAAGGGGCTCATCGTTGCGTCCGCGCCGGTCATGCTCCTCTATCCCGCGAAGGAATACGTCCGCAGCCTCCTGCTCGGCGGCTCGATTGGTCAGGTGACCGGCGTTCGCGTCATCGTCGCCCACGCGGGCGGCAATCGCTGGGAGCGCCCGACCGATAGCGGCATCTACTTCCGCAAGGAGATGGCCGGCTGGTGCGCGCCGCTTCCGGACCTTGCGGTTTACGGCCTCAGCTATATGTCGCACGTCTTCGGACCCGCCAAACGCATCTGTGCGATGGCGACCTTGGCCGTCCAGGAGCGCGTTATCGACAAGGTGACCGCGCCGGGATTCAAGCCTTACACGATGAAGCCGACGATTAAGGACAACGTCACCGTCGCGCTGGAGTACGGCGATGGGCGGCTCGCGACGATCCATGCGAATTTCTGCAACCCCGCGTGGCACATGGATCGGTACGAGTTCTATGGGACAGAAGGGATGCTCACGCTCCCGTACAAAGGTCTCTACGCGAAGATCAAGACGACGGTCCTGCCGTTCAACGCGCCTGACGAGCTCCACGAGATCGACCTCACCGGCAAGAACGGCGGCGCGCAGTTCTCCGGCGTCAACTGGGGGCCAATCGTTGCGCAGCACCTCAAGAAAGCTATGGACCTCGACGCAGAGCCGCTCATCGGCCGCGACTTCACGCTCCACGTCGTGGAGCTCATCGCCAAGGGCATGAAGGCCGCCAAGACCGGTTGCGCCGAAAAGCTCACAACGAAATTCAAGCGCGACCCCAAGTGGGGCCTCGCATAAGCGATTTCATGGTTTCGTAGGGGCGGGGCTCCGGAGTCTGTCTCACAACTGGCCCGTCCTGCCGGGTAGCGGGGCCTGCCGCTCATGCGGCGCTTGTCGTTTGGCCTCGCCATGTCCTTAGATCACCGCGACGACCTCTC
>Ga0315282_10006001_pt1 | contig 20476 bp, 16 predicted proteins | sample YL17G07_20_MG_FD_203693 | JGI IMG/M metagenome (GOLD analysis project Ga0315282, IMG submission 203693) | Sediment microbial communities from Yellowstone Lake, YNP, Wyoming, USA - YL17G07_20 | ecosystem: Environmental > Aquatic > Freshwater > Lake > Sediment | place: USA: Wyoming | collected... | reverse complement strand
ACATTGGGCGGGTGGAATACGATCCGGAAACAAACCGGGCCCGGGTTGGCTTCCTGAGGATGCCCGCCCGAGCCCTCGTATCGGAACTCGCACCCAAAAGTGCGAGAATCAGTATGGTAGCGGGGGCACGCGTCGGTATTCACCCACGACCGGAAGAGGAATTCGTTTTCGCCTTCACTTGGGGACGGGATGGTGTAAGATGACTTGCGCGCTCCGCCTGTTGTCTCTATTTTGATTGCGCTGTCGCAAATAAGGCCTTCTCGCATACGCCTTCGGTGGCTCCAGGTTCTACAGTAACAGGATACGCCTGTGCCGTCGGCGCATGGCCTCCCAGAACCCGCCGCTCCAATCCATGACGACGACGGCTTTCCACCCCCGCGGCAGGGCGTCCAAAACAGCCTCGACCATCCTCGTCCCATACCCCTTGATGGCGGATGTGATCTCATAGAATTGGACTTCCTTGAGGTCCTCGTCCAGGATCAGCGAGACGCCGACCGCCGTGGGATGGCCCGGCGTAGTGACGGGACGCCTTCGGGCTCCACAGGTCTGGCTCGATGCCTCCAGGAACCCTGGAGCCACCCTCACGAACCGGATCACATCAATCTTGGCAAGGTTGTCCGCGATCTCCTTGACGACCGGATGAAGGGGCTGCGCCCGTTTGCTGACGACCAGTTCTGCAGGCCGGTGGGCCTCTTCGCGAGATGTTCGTAGCGGCTTCGTGTTCCCCATCCCGCTCCGCGCGACACAAAGACTACCGTTGTTCAGGAGGAGTCGCCACTTGAAGCAGTACATCCAGCCACTTCTCGGCTCTGGCTCGATCCCTTCTCTCGCGAGCCTGCCCCTTGTCGACGCTCTCCCGCATGATGCTGATGCGGCCATAGCCCCTCGTGGGACGACCTTCGTGGGCGGGAGGACATCGCTCGATCTCTACGAGCCCGAACGCCTCAAGCACTTTGAGTCCCTGGTTGCGGAGACCGCCTGCTTGGCGGCGGGAGAACCCCCGCAGATGAGCCAGACACCGGGTGAGTTGCTCTCCAGGCATCGCGCCGCCCGCTGCCTTCAGAACACCCCAGACCCACGCCGCCGCGCCGGGTTGCCACAGCCACACGTCGGCGGGAAAGATGGACTTGTGCTCAGAGCGCACCGGGCATGAATTGCGCCAACGTTCCACGGAGGAAAGATCGAGACCCTCGGGAGCCTGCTCAGTAGCAGTTGTCTTACGCTTTCCGGAAGCCATGCGCTTCCCCTTCTTTGCCCTTATGTGAACTGGTCGCTTCGCCGCCCTGCGACTCATCGCGGCCGCCCTATTCCTCCTCCTCCACGTCCGCGTACTGCGGCGGACTCTGGCCCACACGCTTGATGACTCTCGGAAAGATCCCGTGCCGCACCTTATCTTCAATGCCCGCGACGTTGATCTGGTGCCACCAGTCGTCGCCGAAGTCAAACCAGTAGCCGAAGGCGTCGCCCTTCTTCAGACCGAGCGATCCGATGGGAGTGTGCGTCACACATCCCACGGGCTGTGAGTCGGCGAACGGATCCTTCATCGCCATCGGCAGGACATAGCGCCTGGCTTTGGGGTCCATGTGCCCCTTGCCGCCGACCTGGAATTCGTACATGTGCTCCTCTTCGCGCTCAAGAGCGCCGAATATCGCGTGGTGCAGGATTTCGAGCGATTGTGCGCCGCGAATCTGGATGGTCCGTGAGACCACAGGGTTCTTCTTGGCGAACGCCTCGGTCATAGGGCCGCTGATGATGCAGACCTCCAGCGTGAAGAGGCGGCCGTCCTGCTTGAACCATTGCCGGGCCGGTCGCGTGCCCTTCGCCATGTCACACCCCTTTCTCACGGCAAACCTACCCACGTGGCTCTGCTTTGGCAATCGTTTTCCAGAACACCTTGGGAAGGTCTGGGGGCGCCATTGACACACCCTGGCGAGACGAGTTCGTTTTTGCCTTCACTTGGGGGCGGGATGGCGTAAGATAGGTCCCGTTGCGCCGTGTGAACGTGCTCTGATTCCGCCATCCCAGATTGGAAGAACGAACCCCGTGGACCTGGCGTCGCTACACAACCCGCCCGAGCAGGTCGCCGCCAAGAGCGCGGCCGTCCGGACGGGTATCATCCGCGAATCCGATAACCTGAAGCAGCCGAACTTCGAGCGCATCGCCCCCGAGGATCTGGCGCGGCTTTTTGAGCTTTACGACCGGACCTTTTTCAGAGGCCTGCTGGCTCAGGCAGCGAAGAGGAATAGCGGCCAGCCTCTGTCCTTCCGCCTGTCGTCGACCATGACGAGGGCGGGCGGCAAGACCTTCCTCTATCGGCGGCGGATGCCCGATGGGAAGGTGCTGGCAAATTACGAAATTGCCGTGGCCACCCGGATGCTCTTCATGACGTTCAAGCAGGTGGACCGGCCCGTTGTTGTCTGCGGCCTGGCCTGCAAGGACCGGTTGGAGGCCCTCCAGCGCATCATGGAGCACGAAATCATCCACTTGGCAGAGATGGTCACCTACGGCAAGTCACGTTGCTCGTCCCGAAGGTTCAAGGAACTGGCGGCGAATATCTTCGGCCACGCCGGGACGAAGCATGAACTCGTGACGCCGAGGGAGCACGCCGCCGTAGAGCACGGCGTCCGCGTGGGCAGCGTGGTGTCGTTCGAGTTCGACGGACGCCGGCTGACAGGCCAGGTCAATCGGGTCAATCGCCGGGCGACGGTGCTGGTCGAGGATGCCGCAGGTCAGCCATACTCGGATGGCAAGAAGTACCAGAAGTTCTACGTCCCCTTGAAGGGGCTGAATCCTGCTTCACTTTGAGAGTCGCATTACGTCGGACCGGCACAAGGCTGGGAGCGCACAATGGGATTAACGATCCACTGGACCTTATGTATGGGGCCTGGAGGCAACGGCCCGGGATGTGCGCCGTGCCATCGAAGCGCTGCGTGACCGCGCGCGGGATCTTCCCTTTCAGGAAGTATCAGACGTCATCGACAGGAAGGGCAACGCCGCGGACTTCAACAAGGTCAGCAAGAACGATCCGCTCCGGTGGTTTCTCATCCAGGCGCAGGGCATCGAAGTGGTCGGAGAGGTCGGCATCAAGCGCGTCATTCCGACCCGGATCATTGGCGTCGAGCTGCGGGTTGGCGAGGGGTGCGAGCCCACCAATCTCATGCTCTGCAAATACCCGGACGCCCCGGGCTGGAGCGGCCGTGGGTTCACGAAGACGCAGTATGCATCAAACCCGGCCGACGGAGGCATCTCCAACTTCCTCCGCTGTCACCTGAGCGTCGTGGCGATCCTAGACAAGGCAAAGGAACTGGGGATTTTGGAGGAAGTCTCCGACGAAGGGCACCTCTGGGAGAATCGCGATGCGAAGGCCCTATCCGCCAATGTGGGAAAATGGAACGAGATGATGGCCGCGTTTGTCATGTGGGCGAAGGATGCGGCACCGCCCGGAACTACAGTAGTGTCTGGGATCAGTGTTTTTCCCAACGTGGAACATCTCGATGCTGAGGGGGCGAAGAAGCTGGGCAATCTCGCCGAGCACTTCAAGGACATGTTTGAAACGTAGCAGATCGGTTCCCAGAGAATACCCTCATCTGACGATTCCAAAGAAGTGTCTGACGATTATCTGACGATTACCAAGTTCGGATTGTCCGGCCGGGTAAGCATGATCGCCCGGAGTTGCTCAAACGACACGGGGTAGAAGTTGTTGTTGTCCACGCCGATATCCCACTGCTTTCCCACCGGATCGAGCTTGCCATGCGAGTGGCCGTACAGTTGCCAGCTGTTGTAGTGTGAGCGAGGCCATACCCGCATCGCGTAGTGGCAGACGACGATGAACTGCCCCTCAATCGTCAATTCCAGCATGGCGGGTGCCGTCTTCCCGAGCCAACGGTCGTGGCTGCCTCTCAGGAAGCAGTGATGCCCTCGCAGTTGCCTCAAGTACTTCTCGGCCTCGGGTTTCTTGAAAAGCGTGAAGTCGCCGGCATGGATAACGGTATCCTCCGGGCCGACCACCTCGTTGTGGCGACGGATCAACTCCTGGCCCATTTCCGTGATGCCGGCAAAAGGACGCCCACAGTACCGGAGGATGTTCTTGTGGCCATAATGCTCGTCGGCGGTGAAGAAGTACACCCTACGTTCTCCAGTCCAGAGCGAGTCCATCTTCTGAGATCAAACAACCATCGGAGGCGCTCTTCCCGCGTTTCAGGCAGACCTTCACAAGTCCTTGGCCTTGGCAGCGTCAGTTTCATACGCTGATTGAACGGCCTTCTCCATTCGAGCGACTTCCTTGTCCGACAAGAAGTCGAAATGGCTCGTGCGCTTCCGTGCAGAAAGCCGGCCGTTGTTCTGCAGGCAGCCCCGGATAAAGAGGTCGATCTTCCGGTCGGGCATGTCCACGATTCCCTGAATAGCCGTCTTGGTGCGGTCGTAATTCGCCAGGAAAGACAATTCCTCGACGAGTTCAGTGTTGATCGTCCGTTCGATGAACACGAATAGCGCCTCGGCCTGTGGCGTCATGTCGATGTAGCGGTACCACGTGGCAGTATCGTTACGCACGGTCATCAGGCCTTCATCGTCCAGCGAATACTCCACCAGGGGCATCAGGGGCTTGGAGAAGGCTTCGAGAGACGCGTCATAATCGGCAGGGGCCTTCAGCATTGATGCTGATACCGGAAACATGATATCCTTGGGGGTGAAGCCGCGGCGGGCGAGTATGTTGTGGATCAAGAAACGGTGAATCCGCCCGTTGCCATCCTCAAACGGATGCAGGAAGACAAACCCGTACGCCACGGCAGCGGCATGCGCAACGGCGGAGATACCCCCTTCGCTCATACGGCCATGGGCCCTAAGCAACCCCTCCATCAGGCCGGGGAGGTCTTCTGGTTTAGGGCACGCGAAATGTACCTTCTCCTTCTGCCAGGAGACGGCTTCCCCCACGTAGTTCTGGCTTGCCCGGTAGTCAGGATCGCGAAAACGCGGGTCGACGATGCGATTCTGCAGGTCGATCAGGCGGGGCTTGTCGCAGAAATCCTCGCGCTCTGCCAGCTGTAGCAGGCCAATGAATCGCTCTGTCCGGGTCGAGTCGGGCTTGATGTGCTCGATCTCGAAGGACGACTTCGTTTCCTTGGTGTACAGGTAACTCAGCGCACGCTTCAAGAGTTCCGGCGGATAGACGGAGACTACCTGACGGCAGCGTTTCGGCAGGTCTGCGTCCTCGGAGCTGCGGAGCTTCTCGGTGCGACGTATTACTGGGCAAAAGGAGCTGTCGCCGAGCAGATTATCGTTGATGCGCTGGCGGCGCACCTGCCGGGCCGGAACCACGGTGTAGTAACCCTCTGGATCCAGAAGGTTGACGTAGTTTCCTCGCTTGAGGTCGCTCAATGGGAGTGCGTTTCCGGTCAGGAACTCGTAGAAGAACCATAGCCGTCGGGCATACTTGCCTCTCGGCTTGGACCGCACGTAGCGCAGGAACTCCTCCTTATCGAGCACTCGGAACAGTCTATCCAGGATCGCCAGGTTTGTGCCATCGTACTTGAGCGCGAACTCGAGGTGCTCGCCAACCGAATCGCCCGGCCAGTACTTCGAGGGGTAGGTTTCCTCGATCACGCGCCCAGTCGAATCTACTCGGTGGGCTTCGTTTGCGGCCACGAAGGACTTGTGCCAGTTTGGCATGACCTCTATACCGTGACGTTCGGTTAGGGCCGCGTAGCCCGCGGGTCTGAGAGACGATAAAGGCTGATTCTTCTTACCCATCGCAGTCTCCTGAAAAACGCGTACGGCTGACGATTTTCGCGTACAGGGTGGATATCGTCAAGAAAAATAGGTACGAAGAGGCGAAAAAGGTCAAATTTGGCTTCCAGCTACGAAAAGCGGGTACAGGCCACGAAAAACGCGTACAATTATCGGATTCCTCAGAACACAGCGTACGTAAAGGCCATTTCCGGCTGTTAATTCAACTGATTTCACTCGCCGGGCGTGTTTCAACGGGTGTTGAAGGGGAGCCATCACGGAGGTGATAAGACAGCCCAACCAGATCAGACGACGTTGCGTCCCCAAAGGAATTGTGCAACAGCCTGTTGCACCATCGCGGCGTCCGGATACGCTTGGGCGAACTCGCCGATTCCGCGGTCTGTGTGCCCGGTGGGGCAGGGGAGGGTCGTCGCGAAAGCCTACCTGGGTGGTCTGCATCACTGCTACAGGAGAGCCGCCTGATATAATCAGTTGAAGCCCGTTGCCGGAAACCCCAGAGACATTACGTACGGCGTCAAATGATTCGTCCTGTCCCGGCTCACCCGACTACCTTCCGCCGACTCCAACCGATCCCATGTTCGCAGTGAAGCCATGCTGCATGTCAATTTCCAGCAGTGTTCGCCCGGATGGAGTTTTCGGGAGGGACAACCGGAGATTCTTCCTGCCTTTCCTTTCCCGACCTGCTTGCCGCCGACTCAAACCGATCCCCGACACGCAATGAAGTCATGGCGTCACGCCACTTCCCAGCGGTTTGGGGTCAGATAGACTTTTCGGGAGGCACAGGGATGCTTCTTTATGTCCTGTTTGTTCTCGACTTCAGCACGCCCAGTCATAGAATGAATACGGAATTAGCCGCCGCGTAGTAACAGTTAATGAATGAAGCACCACACGGCCCCGGACACGCGCGACGACCTGCGTCGGCGCTCCGCGGCCGTGTGTTCTTGAGCCATCCGCACTACCGCTGCTCGCCGCCGTTTCTATTCGGGCAGCTTCCAGCGCGCGTCGAAATCTCCCTTCGCCGCCACGCTGAGCACCATGCCGCCGCTACCCTTTGCGGTCTTTCCCACCACGTAGTCAGGGAGCGTGCGCAGGTCCATGCCGCCGCATCCCTCCGGCACCAGCAGGATGTAGCGTTCCGGGTTGAGCGGGTTGGGGTAAACCATCACGATCCCGGTGCCTTCGCCGCGATGCGCCTTCCCGCCGATCTCGACGCCGTCATCGAGGAATTTCACCGGCAGCCTGTCGGCGATATCCCGCAGGAACTGGTTCTGCTTCGGTGTGCCGAAAAGGACAAGGTTCTTTTCCGCGATATCCTCTTTCGTTACCGCCGTGTCGGCCTTGCGGTCAAACGGGGTGTGCAGGGTGCCGCCGCCGTCACAGGGACCGAACCAGCGCTCCACCACCGTGTCGACCATCTCCCCGGACTTCTTCGCGTCCTTCGTCTCGAGCGTCCCATAGACCATCAGGACGGGACGCTCCAGGAACACGTCCACGACCGGCCCGGAGAGGCCGTGTTTCTTGACGAGCCCCTTCGGGTAGCGCTCCGCCGACACGGCCCACTTCCCCTCGGTCCTGGCAAAGAAGGCCGTCCTTCCGGCGGGTACGGAAAGCGGGGCCCCGCCGTCGATGCTCACGGACAGCTCCTGCACATCCCCGACAAGCCGTTTGTCCAGGTCCAGGTGGAAGCGATCGACGTTCTGGAGTGCGACGCGCAGCATGTTCGCAGGCTGCACCTCCGCCTCGATGCGCGCGGGCTTGCCGGGGTCTTCGACGGTGTCGATGTGCGCCCAGTAGGCCCCGTCGTACCGGAGGTTATGGGTCTTGTAGACCACGAGCTTCGGCCACGGGTTCCGAACCTGCTTCTTCAGCCACTCGTTGCCTTCGGTCTGGAGTTTTCGGTCGATGATGCCGTGTCCGCCCTTCGGGTCGGTGAGTTCGGTGTTGGGGTAGCAGCCCGGGTACTTCTTGGCCAGTTCACGGAGTTGCTCCGCAAACGCACGATTGGCCGTGTAATTTCCGTCGCCCGGCGTGTCCCAGATGCAGAAGGCCGTGTTCGCGAGGTTCTCCGGAAGGAGGTAGGCGTCGAAGCGGCCGTTGCCCGCGGGTTGACCGTAGTTTCCGCCCCCGGTGAGTGAATTCCCGGCGGCGAAGACGTCGGGATGGAACGTGCACATCCGGAACCCGCCCGTCCCTCCCATGCTCCCGCCGCCGATATACACCCGGTTCTCATCCACGGCGTAGTGTTTGGTCGCATGCTCGATGGCCTGCATGACGGCGACTTCGCCCATGGCGGAGTAGGAGTTGTTCCCCCGCCCGCAGGGGCTGATGTAGATCTCCTGTCCGGCGTTCGCACTGCGGGGGTCGCTCGCGGGCTTGCCGTCCATCCAGGCGCCGCGCCAGATCAGCCCCGCGCCCGCGTGAAGCCCCACGCTGAGCGGGTACTTCTTGTTCGCGTCGTAGTCCGCGGGAAGCTTGAAGACGTAGAAGAGGATCTGTCCGTCGATCGGGGAGCGGAGCGGCCGGACGCCGCTGGTCATCCCTTCGAAGGGGTCCTTCCCGGCCTTCGCACAGTCGATGTAGTAGGTGATGCCCACCTTCCACTTCTCGAAGCTGTCCTTGCCGGGGTTCCAGGCCAGGAAATCGGGGCTCTTCTCGATGATGACCCGGACGCTTCGGATGGCGGAGATCCTGAGCTTGGCTGAGTCCACCGCCGCCTGAACCTTCTCGTCCTTCGAGTCCTCGAAGGGGGTAAGGGCCTTCTCGGCCTCGTCGGCCGCCTTTTCGTACTCCGCCAGGAGCGGCTCCACGGCCTCGATGTTCTTCTTGGCCCGGTCGCTCACCGCGACCGCCTCCCTCGACCCTGCGACCGCGAACACGATGACAGCCGCCAGCAGCACCGGGAATGCCCTCTTCATTCTCATCTCCTGGCCAAGAGTCGATGACCGAACGTTCGTCCCTCTACAGTAGAGCGTCCCACGTCAAGAGGTACACGGAGAATCCGGCGGTCTACCTCCCGGCGTCGTCCCCGGCGTCCGCTTCCTTCCGAATAACCATGTTGTCGATCAGGAGATAATGCTCGTCGGAGTTGTCAGCCATCGCCGAGAGAAACAGCATGTGGTAGTCGTGGCCGCGCCCCAGTTTCTTTCCCACTCCTTCCTCGATGCTCCGGATGCTGAAAGGCACCATATCCTCGACCGAGACGCGGCAGCGGGCCCACTTCCCCGGCTGGGGTTGAGGGGTGACCGGCAGGCGGTATTCCATCTGGACGGACTTGTGGGTCGCGGGATCGTTCTGGTTGGTGCGGGCCCGCACCAGCAGATCCCTCACCCCGACCGCCAGACAGTCGAACTCGATCACGGTGTCGCCGGGAAACTTCACGAGTTGACAGGAGCGGAACTCCTTGTTCTTCGTGTTGTAGCACTCGATCTTGATGCAGCCCGCCCCCTCGGCCTCGTCGGGGACCGGCTTGCCTGACGCGTCCACGCCCCCAGGCCACCGGAACAGGTTGCAATCGGAGATGTACGGGAAGTAATTCTGGTCCACGTCGAGGTCAGCCAGGTCGTTGAAGTCCTGCCGGTAGAGCAGTCCGTCCGGGAGCGGAGGCTTCGGCCTGGCGAGGACGGGATGGGCCTGCTTGACCTGGTAGAGCGCCAGGTCGTCGACCTGGAAGACGGAATCGTCGCTTTCGGCGCCCGAGCCGACGAAGACAAGCCGTTCCAGGGGCAAGCCCCTCCTCGGCCGACGGTCATGGTAGAGGAACTTGTCGAGCGGCACATCGAACGTCGCCCATTCACCTTTGGGGACTTTGAAATAGAACCGGTTGACGGTCGTGTCGGGCGGCAGCCAATACATCATGCTGAACCCGTCGAACCCGCCGTTGTAAACCCTGAAGGACACGCCGCCGTCCCATCCCTGGGGCTCAACCGTCGTCCCATAGAGCGGGACCTCGCAGGTCACGTAGGGGAGGGCCTTCTTCGTGTGGCAGGTCAGGGCCAGCTTCGAATCGTTCCCTTTTCCCATCGGGGGATCCACCGAAAGCCGCGCCTCATCGAAGTTGGAGCACCAATGCCTGATGTAGGTGCCCCCCTTGTGGTAGATGCATTCTCCCGTGGGGTCTTCGAAGTCGGCCTGGTAGAGGACCTTTTTCTCCCCCGGCGCCTCGACCCCCGGAGCGGCAGCGGCCCAGGCTGTCAGGACAGCAGCCAAAGACATCGCGATCATGCCAAACATCCAAAACATCGGCCTTGTTCTCATGACGACCTCCTTGCCACCCCATCCAGGGGCGCTCAACGACCCAGGCAGAAGACACTTCCTTCCTCGGTAACGACGTAGGCTTTGCCTTTCGCGATGGCCAGGCCGTTGGGGCGGATCTTGCCCGCAGGCACGACGAGACGCCCCAGCTCCCGCGACCCTGTCGCATCCAGCACCACCACCTCGGATTCGCCGGCCGTGAGGACTTGCGAACCCGCCGCCACGATCGAGTGAGCGCCTTTCGGCGTCACCTTGGTCGACCAGAGCGTGGCGGACTTCTTCAACTCCGCCATCTCCCGCTGGTCCTTCGCGGATGGCCACGGGTCCATACTCGCCGCGCCTTGAAGCGGGGGCCGGCTGTAAGCCGTAAGTACGTCTTTCACCACGTGAAAAATGACCTTCGATGTCCAGGTAGGCGTGCATTTGCCGCCGTAACCCCCGTAGGGAGATTCACCCTCCTCTGAGTACAGGTACTGGCAACCGTACGGTTTACCCCGGACGTCGCCGACAATAAAGAATCCCATGCCGTAGCCCGTAATCCAGCGTGGCCCGCCGACCATGAGATAGTCGCCGTCCACCAGCGCCTCCGTTCCCCCCGTCCATCTGCGGAAGAGGCCGGCGCCTGGAGTTTCCCCCACACCGGAGCACCAGATGACATGGCCGTCCTTCTTGCCGAAGACGGCAGGTGTGCTGCCGCCGCACGGGACGACCAGATAGTCCTCATCCGCCGCTATGGCGCCCTGTGGATTGATGCCCGTGCCCGGGGGCCGGTTGTCCACCGCCCGCGTGCCGACCTCCTTCGTCCAGTGCATGCGTCCCGTCCGGACATCCACACTGTAGAGATACACTCCGTCGTGGGAGCACATCCCCGCGGCGAAATAGGCCACCCCTTCCTCCACGACGACCCCGGTCAGCACGGGCCAGGTCGATACGAGTTCCCCGCATACCTGGATATAACGTTCCTCGGGTGCGGCGTGGAAGCTCCAGGCCGGACTTCCCGTCCGGGCGTCCAGGCAGTAGACCCGGCCGTCCCTGGAGCCGACCAGGAGGCGTCCGTTCCAATAGGTCGGCGTGACCGGTATGGACCCGCCACAGGTGAATTTCCATTTCACCCCCCCGGTCGCGGCGTCCAGCGCCCAGACATGGCCATCGCTCGAGCCCACGAAGAGAAGGCCACCTGCAACGGCCGGAGGGGTGAGTTTGCCGGAGAGTTCACGCTGCCAGCCTTTCCCGGCAGGCAACTCGACCGTGCCGGAGGCACAGGCGGAGTGACGCGGGTCATGCCGGTAGCAGGGCCAGTCGTCCTGAGCGGCCTCTGTGGCCAAAGGAGACGCGAAGGCCGGACCCTCTTTCAGCCGCTGCGCCAGGTTCGCATCGCCGGCAGGCGGCTGCCAGGCGCCAGCGGGGGCCATCGCCACCACGCCGGCTATCGGATAGGGCCAGCGGTGGTCGTGCTGCGGACTGGTGTAGGCCAAACCATTGGCCAATATCGTGCCCGCGCGGCAGAAGGTGCGGAAACCACTGAACATGTAGACCTTCCGGGTCTCAAGGTCCCAGGCTGTCACTGTCCCGTTGTTCTGGAAGATGCACGCCGGACTGGCCGTTGCCACGACGCAGTTGCCCGACGGGAACGGGAAAGAATCGAGCTCTTTTCCGGTAGGCCGGTCATAGACCATAGTCTGTTTAGCATTGCCGCCGCTCAGCAAGAGTTTGTCCCCCAGGAACAGTGCGTTCGGGTCGCCCGCACGCGTGATGGTATACAATACCTTCCCCGTCCGGGCATCCAGGGCCGCGGGTTTCCCGGGCAGTTCCTCAAAGAATACTATCCCGTCGTTGTAGACGCCCCATGACCGGCGGCTTCCTGCGTAATCCACCCTCCCCGTAACCATGGCCTCCACATTTCTCCAGAGTTCCTTGCCCGTCTTCAGGTCCAGGCAGACGGCGCCGATGTCCTGCACGCAGAAGAACATGGACCCGCCGCCGATGCAGACCGAGCACTCGTCCACTGCCTGCTCCGCCTTGTAACTCCAGAGCAGACGTCCGTCCTTCACATCGAGTGCCAGGAAGAGGTCCCCGTAGTGAAGCAACGGCTTGCGGCCCGGCTGGCGGCTGTCGGCATGAAGGTACAGCACCCCATCGCAAACGAACAGCTTGATCAGACGACTTCCCGCCGTCTCCTTTGTCTCCGGAACCTCCAGGACCCCCACGTCCTTGCCGGTGCTCGCGTCCAGCACCAGGACCTTGTTGCTCGCACCGTCAATGACGTATACCCTGTCGTCCACCAGGACCGTACTGCCTGGTACGAAACCGCCGGATGTGCCCAGCCGGCGCTCCCATAACGGCATGCCGTTGAAACTGTCCCGGGCATAGAGTGGTGAGGAGTTGCAATTCAGGATGAAACGGCCCTGAGCCACCAGTTCCATGGCGCCCAGATAGCTGATACCGTACGGCGGCGTGATCCATTGCGTGCGGAAAGGAGGCCGGATGGAGGCATCGGAAGAGACAGGATTGTTGGTCGGATCACGGCGGTAATGGGTCCAGTCATCCGCGCCTGCGGGCATCCGGCCCGGGATGACCAGGTAGTTCCCGTCGGGTTTGCCGTCGGGGATCCCGGCCTCGGTCGCGGCCTGCCTGAGTTTTGCCACGTCCGCCTGCGGCCCTCCGATGATCGCCTTGCCGTTGGGATTGAGAACCCGGAGAACCTCTCGAAGATTGACATCCTCCGGGAATTGGCCGGTAACGATGAGGTTGCAGTAACCGTTGGGTAGAGGAATGGCCCTCGGCGAACCGACCGTCGCCGTGGCCCGCCTGCCGTAGAGGCCGGCCTGGTCTAACGTGGCACGTGCCGCGGCACAGTCCTTCTCGTCCTTGGCCAGGGCGAACACGTAGAGTGCCCCTCGCTCAGCAATGGCCGCCGCCAACTGCCCGTCGCCGCAGCCGAGGTCGAGGCAGATTCCCTTCCGGCCCTCCAGGGCCTCGGCTATGACAGGCGGCAGGGACGCTGCGGGTCGCGATTGGACCCCCGGCGTGGGAGCAGCCCCCTCTGTCAGGACACCAGCCCAAGAGACCATGATCATGCCGAACATCCAGAACATGGACCTTGTTCTCATGACGACTTCCTTACCATCCATCCAGGTAACCGTTCACGGCCTTGTCGCCGATCAGGCTCCCGATGAGCCTGATGGTTGGCAGCCTATCCCTGTCCCTACCGAAAACTCCGTCGGCATTAGCACTACAACGCTACTAACTGCTGAAACGGTGCTTCCGCCGCGAACTGTTGGTGCACACGCCGTAACCTGTTTGCAGGAAGCGGGTTAGCTACTGTTTTCCGGAGTCCCGGGTCCACAAACGCCGAAATGCCTGCTAAGTTGTTGAAGACAAAGGAGTTGCAGCATACTCACCAACAGTCGACAGGGCTATTTACTTCACTCAACCTGCCCCAACCTGTAGTGTTGGGGTCTATGACAGAAGATTACCCGCGAACCTTGAAGTTCTGACCTCGATATCTGCCAGGAGGACGGTTGCCACGTTTACGCCAGGCCCACGGGGATAGGCCAAGGGGCGCGATGTTGGGCGCGGGTGGCTCTCTGGGGGTCGACGGTTTGCCCGCGCGCCTCCTGGCGCATCCTGCGCGCTCCAGCAGGCCGTTCAGGTGGAGCCGGTGCCTTACGACTCCTTGATCAAACCACAACCCCTTGGGGGTGGTTGAGTGAAGTAAATAGCCCTGACAGTCGATGACGGTAGCACCGCCATGCCATCGCCACGCATCCGACGGTGATCCACGCGATCCCTTTCATGCGCACTCCTCCTTAATTCGGGATTTCCCCTGAGGACTTCTGTCCGGCTACGCCGCCTCCAGCCGCTCCTCTGCGGAGCGACCAGCCAGTCATCGGGCGAATTCCAATCTACCCGTTACGCTCCTGTTTGGCAACCACTTTACCGAACCCATGCCTCCGCTGGGAAACCGCCGTCAACGGTGCAGGCCATTCGCCTCGTCGCCTCCCCTTCCCGCCGGCGCAGGCGTGGGGATGGGGGGCGCCGGGAAGCCATCCGAAATGGGAAGCCGTAGCCCACGATGCCGACCACAGACGCGGCGTCCACCTACGGCCCAACACGCTTCCGGTCAGGGGGCCTGAAAAGCATGACCACCGCCGGTCCTCTCCTGTTCGCCACGTAGAGGTAGTAGCCCGAGGGGGCGGCATTTCCGCGCGCATCGGCAACGCGCCGCACCGCGACCTCGGAAGCCGCCAAGGGCCCTCGGTCGGCATAGCGACCTACCTCGACAGGGTTTGCCGGATCCGTCACGTCCAGTACGCGGATGCCGTTGGCCCCGGCCGCCACGAACGCGTACCCCTCCGCGACCTGCACGTCGTTGACGCCCTTCACCTCGACGGTCTTCACGAGCTTCGGATTGGCCGGGTCGGTGATGTTCACGATCACGAGGCCGTTAACGGACGTGCAATAGGCGAAGTCGCCGACCACGGCCACCTCGCCCTGATTGAACGATCCCTTGTCGTGCTGGTAAAGGCCCACCTGCTTCGGCGCGGCGGGGTCGTTCACATCGACCATAATGAGCCGGCTCTCGTGGTGCCCGTAGAGGACCACGCAGTCCTTCGAGAGCGCGAGGCCGTCGCAGTCGATGCGCGGGTTGATCTTGCCGACGATGGCGGGCTTTTCCGGGTCAGTGATGTCCACGATGGTGAGCCCTGCCGTGTGGTTGGCGATGTAGGCCAACTTCCCGCGGATGACGATGTTCTCGGTCATGGAGGGCATGTCGAGCTTGGCCGCCTGCCGCCACTGGCGGTTCCGCAGGTCGAAGACGAAGAGGGCCTTCGTGTAGTCGCACAGGAACGCGTAATCGCCGGCGACCGCAATATCCCATGCGCCGGACAGCGATTTGTCCACGAGCGCCGGCGCGGCGGGGTCCGGCTCGACGTCAAACCAGAAGCCCGCCTGCTGAGCCTTGGCGTTGACGTCGCTGGTCAAGAATAGGTCCCGCCCTTCGAGGCGAACGTAGCCGCCTTTCCCGTCCAGCGGTCTCACGAGGTCGATATTCATCTTGTCTTCTCCTGCCGCGGGCGGGGGTGCAGACACACCGGTCGCTGGGGCCTTATCGGCGTCCTCGGCCGCGGGGGCCATCCCAACAGCGCACAGCGCCAGGGTGACCATGCACATGAGGCGGACGTTCATGGATGTCTCCGTACGATCGGGCCATGCATTCCAGCGTGAGGCACGTCGGGCTATCGAATAGCCTACCCACTTGGCTCAGGCTTGGCAATCACGATTCCGAGCGCAACGCCCCCGCCGGGAAGCCGCCGTCCATGTGGCCGGCCATCGCATGGGCGTGCGTTGGTAGGGGAGGGCGGCCAAGGCTTTTATTTCACCCCCGCCCCTCCACTTCCCCGCCGGCGCAGGCGTGGGAAAAGCGGCCGCTGGCCAGCCTCTTCCCACGTGGCCAGCCATTCGCTTCGTCGCTTGCTGGATTCCCCGCCAGCGCAGGCATCGGGCATGCAGATCGTCATTGCTCTCTTGAGCTTGTCTACCATCCGAAACACGAATACGCGCATCCCCACCCGGATGGCCGCTCGGCGGCGAGTTTCGCCAGTGCGATAAGGGCGTAGGACGTGACGCGCAGGTCCACCCAGTCGGCGGGTTTCGTCCGCCGGTCGTAGCGCGCGGCCATGTCCTCGCCGATGAAGGCCCCGTGGAGGAGAGGGTCCTTGGGCCGGATGCACTGGAGTTCGAGGGTCCGGCGTGCGAAGCGCGAGAGGAGAGGCAGGTACTTGCGGTCGCGCGTCAGACGATACACGTCGGCGACGAAAAGGAGCAGCGAGGGAAACGCGGCGAGACGTTCCGGCTCCTCGTCCACGCTCAGCCAGAAGTCCGCCCAGCCGACCGCCGCGTCCAGGTACTTCTTCCTTCCCGTCACAACCCATGTGGAGAGCATGGCGACGCCGATGCCGTCGTCGTTCGTCAGCACGTTGCCGAGCGGCGTGGACGCCCCCACGTGATGCGTCTTGCCGGGTTCTTCCCTGACGCCCAACGCCCCGTTCGGCAGCACGAAGTCCCTGAGCACGCGGTCCATCATCGGCACCGCCCCCTTCGTGACCCACCGACGCTCCCCCGTGAGCTTCGAGAGCTGGGCGAAGATGATCGCCCCGACACAGAAGCACCCCACGATGCGCTGCGGGTAGGCTGTGTACGAACCCTCGAGAGGGAGGAAGATGCTCGACGGGAAGCGAGGCGAGCGGAACTCGCGCAGGACGAACTCCGCCCCCAGCACCGCGCGACGCAGGTACCTCTCGTCCTTCGTCACCAGGTACCCGTTGATGAGGGCCTGCACCGCTTCGATGCCGTCGCGATAGGCGAGGTGCGGTCCCTGTGTCGAGTCCTCGCGGAAGGCCCCGTGGAACTCCTCATACCCCGGCTCGAAGAACTGGAGCGACGCGACGTACTCGAGCCCGCGGTTCGCAGCGTCGAGATATTCCTTCTTCCCCGTCGCCGAATACGCCGAGTAGAGCCCCTGCACCGTCCGCGCCGTCTTCCAGCACGTTGACCACATCATGGGGACCTTCGCCCGCTTCTTCGGGTCGATCAGGATGTGGTAGGGAAAGCGTCCCTTGTTGGAGTCCCAGAAGGGCCAAGCGTCGCGGACCTGGTTTCGCACGGCCCAGTCCGAGGCGAGACAGAGCGACCTTCTCGCGGCCGCCTTGAGCGACAGGCCGAAACTTGGGATCGGCTTCCTCATCGTCTGCATCCTCTTCTCCCTGGCAAGTTGAAGTCAGCGGCCCACCGACTGTCGCCACGTCTCGATAAAGAACAGCACCTTCCGCCAGACCTTCTCGGAGGCGTCGCGGATGTTGTCCACGGGAGAGAGGATGAACCCGTCGGGCCCGAGTGCGTCGAGCGCTCGAGCCGTCGCGGCGGCGATCTCCTTCTCGCTCCCTTCCTCGACGTGGAGGAACCCGTTGACCCCTCCCCAGAGGGCGACCTTGCCGCCGAGCTTCTTCTTGACCTGGGCGAGGTTCATCCCGTGGTCCTGGACGTCCTCGACGCCAAGGACGACGTCGACCCCGGACTCGCGGAGGATGTCGGCGAACTGGTTGGCCCCGACGCTCATGATCTGGGAAACATGCAAGGGCGCACGGCCCGGCTGCTGGTCGATCGCGGGGCCGAGTTGAACGTCTACTGCCGGAAGCGCCCCAGTGAACCCGACGCCCTCGTCGGCTCCACTCAGGCCCTCCGGGACGCCTGCGGCTGGACCCCGCAAATCCCCTGGGAAACCACCCTCTCCGACATCCTCGCCGACTGGCGCAAACGCGTCGCCGCCGGCGCCTGACAGGCCTCCACGCTCGGCCTCGCCGATTGTTCACCGATGATTCTGCAGCCGCGACCGACCCTCGGCTACCGCGGGCGCATGCTGGGCATATACTCGGGCATGCCGATCATCCGGAACGCCCCGTCCAGAAACAGGAACGGGATGTTCCCCCAGGCTTGCCTGCCGGAGTTGGGGTCCATCAGCTTCACGATGAAGATAGGGCTCTTGCCTTCCGTAGCCTCGACGTAGCCCAGGAGGAACTTGCTCAGGTTCTTGCCGTCGGCCGGGACGACCTCGAGCTTGGGCTCCAGCCCCTGCCAGAAGCGGTCGCCCATCTCCGAGCGCTGGAAGTTGGTGTACTTGTAGGCGCAGGAGGCGTATTCCTTCGCGAGCTTGGCCCCCAGCTCCTCGCCCCAGTGGCTCTTGAAGAACTTCTCCTCCTCGGGAATCCGCCACTTGGAGGTCGCGTGCTTGACCTGCTTCCAGTCCATGCGTTTGCAGGTCGAGTCCACCGCGTCGATCATCCGGGTAAAGGACTCGATCGTCGGGGTCTGGTTTTCAATCGGGTCGGCCGGGGCGGTCGCCGCCTCGCCGCCGGCGGCGAAGTCCAGGTACCGGGCTCCGCCCAGGCAGCGGAACGTCTCCCCGTCACGGATGAAGTAAATGTTGGGGAACCACGTCAGTTCCCAGCCGTAATTGTCGTTGCACAGGTAGAAGCACAGCACGGGCGAGTTCTGTCCGAAGCCCTTGACCAGATGTTCCTCCAGTCTCGTCCGAGGCGGCCGGTCGGCAACCAGTTCCACCACCCGCACCATGAACATCTTCACGCGGAGGTTCTCGACCAGGGGCGAGTTGATCACGCCGCAGTACTGCTTCGTCCACAGATCGTACCCTTTGGCCAGTTGGGGCCCAAGTGCTTCACCCCAGGCGGCCTTGAACCGTGCTTCGGCGTCGGGCAGGACCCAGTCGGCCGTGATGCGCCGGAGGGTCTCCCGGTCGTTGGCCATCGCCGCCTCGCGCAGGCGTGCGATCGTCTCCTCCAATGCCTTCTTGGCCGGTGACGTGGCGGGGGCGGCCGGGACGGTCGCCGGCGGATCGGCGGCTTGACACGCCCGGCACAGCACGGCGGCCAGAAGAACCGCAAGCAGTCGCACGGATTTCATCGGTCGTCCTCCCCTTTCTCGGACAGGCAAGATCCCTGTGGTCTCGATGCGATTGTATTCCGTCCTTGGGTCCCGGTCAAGCCGGAAAGTGCCGGAGCGGATCGCGCTTGAAAATCCCGTCAAAGTCGCTATCCTGGTGCTTCCGCCATCAACTGTTAGTCGCTTGCCCGTAACCCCTTGCCATGATATGACATAGGCCCTGTTTCGTCAACCCTCGTTTCCACCGAGGGCCTACGGATGCCATCCACCCCCGTCTCTCAAATCCGCTGCCCACGCGTGGATTGCCCTGTGCACGGCAAGCCATTTGCGCTGAGCGCAAGTCGTTGGGAGTGGTGCAGATAGCGACAGGCGAAAAAAGTTTTTACCCCGGCGGAGCGGCCTTGGGGCGTTTTCCGGGCGGATGGGTGATTTCGAGAGCGGGAATTGACCCCAGGGCCTGAAAAGAAGTTGGCGGCCCCCCAAATGTGTGATATGGTGAAGTTGTTGTACAAACACCTAATCGCACAGGAGGACCGCCATGGCTATCCTACCACAGAAGAGGCTCTTTTGCTGGGAAGAAATCGAAAATCTCGGGGACCTGGAACGACTGGCCCTGGTGCTGAAGTATCTGCCGGACGAAGATCTGATGCGGATGCTGGAGAAGGAACGGGGCAAAGGGCGGGACGATTACCCGATCCGGGCGGTGTGGAACTCGCTCTTGGCCGGTGTGGTGTATGAACACGCATCCATCGAGAGCCTCCGGCGGGAACTCCTGCGCAACGCCCAACTGCGGCAGCTATGCGGGTTTGACGTGGTGCGTGGGGAGCAGGCGGTGCCGCCGGCGTGTGCCTACACGCGGTTCCTGAAGAACCTGTTCGCCCACGCCGAGTTGGTCGATGCGACGTTGGATCGCTTGGTGGAAGAGCTGAGGAAGGAGTTGGGGGATTTCGGCAAGGTGCTGGCGGCGGACGGGAAGGCGATCCGGACGCACGGTCGTCCACGGGGGAAGGATTGGAAGAGCCTATCTGCGGACGGCCGGCGGGACACGGAGGCCGATTTCGGCCGTAAGACGTATCGCAGGAAGCGGGAAGACGGGACGACGTATGAGGAGGCGGTGAAGTGGTTTGGGTACAAGCTGCACCTGGTGGTGGAGGCGACGTATGAGCTGCCGGTGGCGTATGAGGTGACGAAGGCGTCGGAGTCGGAGCTGACGGAGGGGAAGAAGCTGGTGGCGGCCATGGCGGAAAAGCACCCATCGCTTCTCGGACGCTGCGAGGCGCTGACGGCGGACCGGGGGTTTGACGATGGGAAATGGATCTCGGAGCTGTGGGACAAGCACGGGATCCGTCCGGTGATTGACATCCGCAACCTGTGGAAGGACGGGGAGGAGACGAAGTTGGTCCCGGGCACGCGCAACGTGGTGTATGACTACGCGGGGAGGGTGTATTGTTACTGTCCGAAGACCGGGGAACGTCGCCAGATGGCCTACGGGGGTTTTGAGAAGGACCGGGGGACGCTGAAATATCGATGTCCTGCGGCGCACTACGGGCTGGAGTGTGCCGGGAGGGAGCGGTGCGCTGTGGCTCAGGCGGTGCGGATTGCCCTGAAGGAGGACCGTCGGGTGTTTACGCCTGTGGCGCGGTCGAGTTACGCCTGGAAGACGCTTTATAAGAAGCGGACAGCGGTGGAGCGTGTGAACGGTCGTCTGGACGTGTCGTTTGGATTTGAGCGGCACTTCATCCGGGGTTTGAAGAAGATGAAGGTGCGGATGGGTTTGGCGCTGGTGGTGATGCTGTCGATGGCGTTGGGACGGGTGAGGGAGAAGCGGAAGGAGCGGATGCGCTCTTTGGTGAGAGCGGCGTGAGGCGGTGAAGTGGCGGAGAGGCAGGCGAAGGGCGGGGCGAGTCTGTACGCAGGGAGGGATTCGACGGCTCCGCCGTCTGCTTGACCTTCTTTTGGCCCGTCCGACGCCGCGTCGTCTCGCGTACCCCGCCTCAACCGACCACAACGCAAATGCCTT
>Ga0315282_10006000_pt1 | contig 20478 bp, 17 predicted proteins | sample YL17G07_20_MG_FD_203693 | JGI IMG/M metagenome (GOLD analysis project Ga0315282, IMG submission 203693) | Sediment microbial communities from Yellowstone Lake, YNP, Wyoming, USA - YL17G07_20 | ecosystem: Environmental > Aquatic > Freshwater > Lake > Sediment | place: USA: Wyoming | collected... | reverse complement strand
TGTCCAGGGCGACATAAATAAAATTGGCGGTCAACGCCTTTTGCCTGCCCTCTTGGGCGAGGTTCTCGGTTTCCACTTCGACACGAATCTCCATGGAGGAACGGCCGACGAAGGTCAGCGAGGCGTGAACAAGAATGAGGTCCCCAACCCTCACGGGTTTCAAAAATAGTATATTATCCACCCTGACGGTTACGACGTTGGTATGGGCATGGCGGGCCGCTACCACTCCCGCGGCATTATCCATGATCTTCATAATTTCCCCACCATGAGCGTAGCCCGCGGTGTTGGCCTGGTGGGGCAACATCAGCTGGGCCATGATCACGGAAGAATGCCCTACGGTCCTTTGGTTGGGAATGATATGGTTATCAAAATTCTTTAGCAGGTAAACACAAATTTCTTCGTGTCTGGCCTCAACCTTACTCATGCGCTCGAAAGATCCGGCGATCTCCTCAAAACCTTCTGCTCTTGCCGTCTTGGCAAATTCAGGGTACATGACGGCGCCCTCGTATTTCTCTTTCTGAACCACAGCCTTGAGGTTAGCCCTCGTATCCTTGATTCGTCCGAGGAGTTCAAACTGCGTCCTCGCATGCTCTCCTTCATTCTTGGCGATCTCCAAGAAGAAATCGGCGATAGGGTCGTGGCCCTCTTTTCTGGCAGCATCGGCATAGTACATATAAGTGTTCTGAGCCCTGGACTCATCGGCAAAAGCGTCCTCCAGATTTTTCTCTGTTTTACTTCCTTTCAAGTTCATTCCTCTCTCCTTCTTGAGAACTTTTGCACGGAGAAACTAAACAGCTTTTCAATAATAATATAGACCGTGGTCGTTCCCTATTCAACAGCTTTTTTGGAACGGTGATTCTTATCGTAGGATGAGGACCACAAGAAAGAATATTGACAAGGTTCTTTCACCGGGAATACCGTCACCTCGAAGAAGCGGTCAGTAGGGTGAAAGAGGTCCGGGGATCAGGACACCTGCGACAGAGATCAGAGGAGAACCCAACTTGAGCCACAATAAGGAGATGGGTAGGACGGGATCGAATGCCAAGGCATGTCAGGCCGGACACGCCGGGCCACGTTGCACCATGTAATGAAAATAACCGGGGGCACCCCTCACTTTCCTTATGACAATTTTTATAATATAATTCCTTTCCCATAAAGTGCCTGGACCTCTTCAGACGTATACCCGAGCCACTGCTCCAGGATGAACCTGCTGTGCTCGCCCAGGCCCGGCGCGGGCATGCGAATGCTCCCCGAGGCGTCCGAAAACTTAAAGGGAAATCCGGGAATGTCGATGTCGCCATATTTTTCATGGTGGACCCTCCGGAACATCTCGCGCTGTTTCAGGTTCTCGTCGTCATTGACCTGCGCGCTGGTGTAAGCGATGCCGCAGGGTATTTTTTTCCTTTCCAGAATGGATATGATCTCCTGTGACGTGCGCCCCGTGGTCCATTCTTCGATAAGTTCGACAGCCTCTTCGTGGTTGTGAATCTGCGCGATGAGGTTGGAGAATTTCGGGTCCTCGGCCATTTCAGGCCGCCCGATGATCTCCGATAGGTCCCTCCACTGCCGGGCGGTAAGGGATACGATAGCCACCTTACCGTCCCTTGCTTTAAAGAATCCGTAGAAGGGCATCCGGTCCGAGGAGTTCAGGACGTCTTGTGGTTTCCTACCCAATCTTTTCTCGACGTCCGCCACGATTGGCTCGAGCGCCTTGTCCATCATGGCGCGGTAATTGTTGTAGTACATCACATCCTGCATAGAAACGTCGATGTATTGCCCCCGGCCGGTCTTCATCCGGTGGATAAGGGCGAGAAGGATCGACACAGCGGCATAAGCGCCTGTCATCAGGTCGCCCCAGTAATTGTCCGGCACGAGGAACGTGTCCTGGTCATTCCAGAACTGGCCGCCGGTCGCCTGGGCGATGATGTCGAAGGCAGCCCGCTCGGGTGCCACGCCAACGGCACCGAATCCCGAAATGGCGGCGTAAATGATATCGTTCCTCAGGGGTCTGATATCTTCATAACCCAGACCCTGCTTCTCGAGGGAGCCGGGTATCAGGTTATGCACGAAAATATCCGACATCGTCGCGAGCTTCTGGATGATCGCGCGGCCTCGGGGTTCGCGCATGTTGACGGCAATGCCATACTTGTTCCGATTCAATACGGAATAATTGCGCTCCGCACCGGGCGTCATATTGAATATCATCCGCAGGGTATCGCTCTGGGGTGGTTCTACCTTCACAACTTCGGCGCCCATGTCAGCGAGTATCTGGGTGCAGCGCGACCCGGAAATGAACTGTGTAACATCCGTTATTTTGATTCCTTCAAGAATTTGCATGAGCCTTCCTCACGCCCAGATCTTATTCGAAAAATGGAGGAGTCAAGTCCTCTCCCTAATCAGGGCTCCTGCCAAAGCCTCTTCTACAGTTGAAATATCTCCGGGGTCATGTCTTTTGAGCCTGTTGAAGAACTCATTTTTTTCAGGCTGATCAAAAATGCCCAGATGCAAGGCACCCGAAATCCTGAGGAGTGAGGCGTACTTGAATGTACGCTGCAACGACGAAGGATGAGGGGAACGCGGCAGATGGGCGTTTTTCAACAGCCTGTTTTGAGATCAATATCAAGGACCTGATTCTTCGGTTAACTCCCGATCGAAATGATGGAAATGAAGTAGGATACTGACTTTGATCAATTCTTTCCGATGCCCTTGGCCGTTCTCATCACTTTTTGACAATCAAGGACTTGAAGTTTTCGATAATGGCTTCGGCTTCTTCCATGATGCGATCACAGAGTTCCTGGACCGTAGGGATGTCATGGACACGTCCGGCCACTGTCCCCCCTAAAACAGCAGCCTCCTCCATCTTACCCTGGAATAAATTGGCTAACCCGCCGATCTCCAAATCGAGGAGCTCTTGGGTTGACCCACAGGGGTTGCCCTTGTAAAGGTCTGGAGTCCCTCGTATGGTCGCATCGACAAGTTCTAAGGCACGACTATTCCGTAAAAACCGCATCGGCCCGAAAAGTCCACGGGCCACCAAGGCGTCTTCTTCCGTACTTTTCACGATCAATTCTTTCCATCCTTGCTCGAAATCGCTTTCTTTTGTTGCGATAAACCGGGTCCCCATCTGGACTCCGATGGCTCCCATCGCAAGGGCGGCAACTAAAGAAGCTCCATCTGCAAACCCGCCCGCCGCCACAACCGGTGTTGGGGCAACACGTTTGACCACTTCAGGGACAAGAACCATCGTACTCGTATCTCGCCAGCTACAATGGGCCCCTCCTTCACGGCCTGATGCGACAATCACATCGGCACCGGCTTTGACCGCCCGTAACGCTGCCCGGACGGATGGGACGACATGGACCCACACGATCTCAGGGATTTCATTCTTGATCGCGATGGATTCTGCCAGTTTCTTGGCTCCAGGGACTTTCGACCATGGTAAAGGATCTCCTGCAGAAGTCACAATCACCTTCAATTTTTCCCTGACGACCGGATCGCTTTTCACTCTGTCAATAACACAACGGATTAATCTGGTAGCGGTGGGGATGAACTCTTCTGAAACAGGAATGTTGACCCCAAATCTGGCCCAGGGGGCTTCTTCGATTGCAGCCAGAACATGGTTTATAGAGCGGGTCAAACGTCCTTCAACGGTGGCTTCACCGAAAACCGCTGAATAGTTAAACTGGCCAAGTCCGGGTATATCAAAAAAACCCATGCCGACGGTTGATATGATCCCTATTGCGCCTGCTTTGGCAGCCGCACCTGCGAGTTGAGTGGTATCGTAAGGACCCATTCCCGCCTGGATAATAGGAAGCTTTGTTTGAAAGATGTCGTGGAATTTGGTTCTTATCATTATTGCCGATTTCGGGATCGGAAATTGTGGCAGAGCGATTCCGAATATCTGCAAACCCAATTTCCGTGGAAAAACCTATTGTAAATTATCACATTCGTTTTCAAACTTCAATAGTCATTTAGGGGAACCCTGCCCCCCTTATGGCTTAACCCCTTCTCTAAGTTCTCCAAGCATCTTTTCATATTCCTTTTTCACAAACTCTCCTCCATACTTCCTCTCTAACCGTCGAACAATGAAATGACCCCGGGCTGCGGCCTGAAAATGATTGATAAAAAGCAAGTTGATCGATGCACCCTCCAACGCTCCGAAGATGGGTATCATTTCGGCGGCCATCTTGTCCGTGACAATGACGCCAAAGCGGGATGCCAAATTCGCCACCACCCGGATCGCGATCGGCGTCCCCTCCTCCGCAATCCCCCGTTGGGCTACGAATTCAGCAGCCTCGGACAAGGCTCGGGTCAGTGCTGCCCGAACGGCATAGTAAGCCGTGTCAGCGGTACTGTCACTGGTTAACCTCCCACCTAAAGCGAAAACAGTGATACAGGCCAGGCGAGTATCCACGGAGGAAAGGTCTTCACCTTCGCTTCGAGCGATGTCGGCAATGGAACGAAGCATCAGTGTGGTCGAGATCGGAAGTTCAACGATGAGGCCGGGAAACCCGAAGAATCCTCCAACAGCCCCGCTGACAACGGCCATCGCTCGATGGATCAATCGAAAGGACCTGGTGTGGCTCTTCTCATCCATGGTCGACAACGCGACATAAAAAGTTGTCCCTACGGTCTTGGTGGCCGTGTTTCCAAGCGCTTTCCGAACCCATCTCGGCAGGGCCTTTATGAATCCTTCAATGGGGTACCCCAGCAGGTTGATCAGCCGAATACTCGCGCCGGGGTTCTCCAAAAGATTGACGGCTGTTCTAAGATCGCTCCAGTCTTGCTCTTCCATTCTATCTGAGATGGATGGGACTAATGTTTTTTCCATACAGAGGAAAGAGGGGGTAAGAGGGTCAGGCACCGTAATCAAGCAATTGTTCTCATGTAAGAGCTGACTTCTAATTTTTCCTGACAGGGTGCCTTTAAATAGCTGACCCCATGACTCTTTCGTGACTCTTGCATAAAATATGATTAATGCTCAAAGGACTATTTTGTTGAATTGTAATAAAGCTTGATCTCGTCGGAAGAAAGCGCTCTGTTAGAGATACTCGCTTCGTCAATCACCCCTTGAAATGGAAAATTATGGTATGTTCCGTCATAATAGGAACTTGTCTGAGCGCCGATATTTAAACTACCCGCAGAGTTTATTGCCACGCCTGTATTGGTTGTCGAATTATTCAGAGTGCCGTTGACATAAATACGCATGCCTGTTGAATCCCATGTGCCAACAACGTAGTACCACGTGTTTGGAGAGAAGGCCGTAGTGGTTTGCACCATGTACTGGCCATTGTTTAAGCCGAGAATGATTGTGTTGCCCGTCCAGAACTGGAGCGTATAAGCTTCGTCCGAGAAATCCGTCCTGTCACCCTTATGGATAATACCGCCGAAAGGAGTTATCGCATCCATATAAATCCATGCCCCAACAGTACCCGTGGTGGTCAGGTCGAGGGTAGGCGAGTCCGGTACACTCACCCGGCTGTCCACTCCATCAAAATGCAATGCATCTCCCACTTTTCCGCTCGTCCAACCAGCGTTCCCTATAATCTGGCCCTGATAGGCCCCCTGTCCGGTAGTAGTACCGCTACCCTCATTCATACTCCAGTTAGAAACTAATCCGACATTCGAGTCAAACAATCCTGTTACCGGATTATACGTGTAGATGGTCCCCGTGGGGCTAAGATAGGAAAGTCCCGACTTAGACCAATTAGTTCTGACGGGTTGAGAGAGAACGTTGGCGAAAAAAGGGCTGCTGGGAGAAACATCCCCATCGGCGGCACTGTCAAGTACCGCAGGGAAACGAGGGGTCCTGCTTTTCGTTGACGACTCGGCGCCATAAAGGCTTATCCCTGTTCTGATGGCACCCACCGCACTAAGCTCAGTAGCTCTCGTGGCTTGCGGAAGAAGATTGAGGTACTTGACAAGTACAAATGCTGCAAGCAGTCCTACGATCACCAGGATAATTACAACTCCAATAAGCGTGAAGGCCTTCTGTCGCATTGTCACCATCCGTCTATTCTATTCCAGCCTTTCTCCCCGCCTAAGCGTTCACGTCTCTTAGAGCATCTCTCAGCCAACCATGGATACAGGTAAAAGGAAAAGTGGTTTATATTTTACATCACACCCAAAAATTTTGGAAGTGAAAATTTTAGAAAAATCGCATTCTCATCTCAAGATTGAATCGGAAGGAATAAGATTCTATTAGGGGAAAGACTATGCAGCTCTTCTGAAGGATTGATGATTCGTGGATTTATCAAACACGTCCTGCACGAACGTCGCTATTTTTTGCCAAGGATAAAAAACCTCAGTCGCAGAAAAGCAAAGCCTATAGTTTAGCTTTGACCCAAAACTATTGTTTTCCTAATCAGCAATGCTCCCAGTGGTTGATGATCTTGATTCAAATTTCAATTGCTTGATATACAAATCCGTTTTCCGTATATTCAACTCTCCAAAAAGCGAGTTCTATCATTAAAATAGCATCATTCGAATTCTTTAAACTCATCAGGCAATTTCCTCAATGGCATAAGTCGATATTTGCGCAAGAGTTCGCTCATATCCTTCCTAATCACCTCCCCATTTTTATTGAGGAGAAAAATAAAGTCGCGGCTTGTGTATTCTAACCTAAGTATATTACACGTCTTAGATCGATAGATCCATTCTTCATACCCATCCTGGTTTTTCGTCGCCCGGTCAGGCTTTCCCAACATCCGTACCAGATCCTCTTGATTCCTTACATCTTTAGCCGTATCCAAAGAAATTCGGCGGGTAGCACATCCGAGCACAGCAAACATGCATATGAACAGAATCCATATGGTTAAGCGGCTTGTGTCCATTCTGCGTAATGGGGGTGAGGATAGCTGGCCCCTCCTGGCTCAGTTACCTATTAAATTCATCTACGACCGACTGTGTTGATTTAGTGATACCGATTTGGGGTGATTGTGATATAGTTTTTCTGACAGTAACGGTCTTTTTTCCGTCTGGATGTGTGGTCTCCTCGATGCTTTTCGTTATCGTCGTTGGGTATGTACAAGCTGCGAAAAAGGCTGAGATGCCGATAACGAACAGTAATTTTACTCTTATCATTGTTAGCGCCTCCTTTTCTAATGTATTATTCTTAATACATCTAAAATAACCTAATATCACTTTACGTTCCCTCACCCCCATTCGCTCGCGACCATATTACGGTAAAATTAAAACGGAGTCAAGTTTCTATAAGGCCCTCGAATTGCCTCATAAAATTGTTACCTGGGAAGAAAAAAAGGGGGCTTGCAATCAAGCAATTGTTTTAATGCAATGTTTACCCCTCAATTTCTAATTTGTGCCCCGACTTGGTCAGGAACTTTAGCAGTGTTTTGCAGTCCCAATTTGATAAAAACCCACGGGGCGCCATAAGCGACGCAAAAGCTGGTGACGGCGTAGCGCAGGTAACGCAATACCTGGGACACGAGCGACGCATCGTGCGGAAACAGCTTGCGCAGTCCAAGCCATAGGATCGCCAGGCCGATGATACCTACCCCAAAGCGCAGAGCGCGTTTCGACCACTTCCCCGCCGCATCAAATCCGCCTCGCTGGAAGATCAAGATGGCTCCGGCGACCAGACCAAAAAACGTGCCTGCGACGCCGACCATGCCTGTCGTGCCACGGGGATGGATGGCGGATTGCCCCGGTGCAAGTGAAATTGCGCGTGCGGCAGTGATTTCCCATTGAGACGGGTCAGCGGGCGGCAGAAAGGCCAACCCGGCCAGGGAGATGATGAGGAGCAGCATCGAGGCAGCAAAGGCCAGGCCGATCTTCTGAGCCAGCGTGAAGCGATTGAACCAGACCATCACGGCCGTTTCCCATTTCAAAAAAGACCACAATATCACGCCGCCGATCAACCAGCCTGCCAGCACATCCGTTGGAAAATGAACAGCCAGCACGATGCGCGAATAACCAATCAGAAAGATGAGGGCTGCCATCAGCCAGCGCAGCCAGTCCTTACCCCACGCGGCCATTGTCCCCCAGACAGTCATGGCGTGTTGGGCGTGGCCAGATGGGAGGCCGTATGAACCTTCGGCACTGAACGCTCGAACTCTATCGCTCACCCAGAAGGGCCGCGGCTGGTGAAAGACGAGTTTAAAAAAGATGTTCAGGCTGTCGGACACAGTCAAGATGACACCGACACGCAGGCCCAGGCGGACATCCACACACCAGTAAAGGAAGGGCAGAAGGAACAGGTAAAACTCTTCTCTTCCCAGGAAGCTAAGAAACCGGGCAGGAGCCGCGAGCCACGGGGCGCTGGTTTGCAGCCCGGCGATGAAATTAATGCCCCAGTCAAGGATAGGATTCATTGAGATGATTGAAACTCGTTTTTGGGATGAGCTAACTATGCAAAAAATGGAGTTGAATGTCAATCAAAAAACCCATAAGCCATCATGCTATTTCGCTATCATGATCCGTGACCAACACGGTTTCACGACATCTATATGCACCTTTCCTCCATGCAGTGGGAAATTGTCTCCCTCGTTCAGCAGATCAAGCAACTGGCTCCGACCTGTCACCGGGAGGACCAACTCAAATGGAATGGGTTTGTCCGCAGCGTTGACCGCCACGATCACGCATTCTTCTCGAGTCTGCCGCGCAAAGGCAAATTGCTCGTGACTGACCAAGAGCTGGCGATAATCGCCATATCGCAGGGCGTCAGAATGGCGCCGAATTTGAGCGAGGCGACCGATGACCCTGGACAAATCACGGTGCGGGCTGTTGTGAGACACGTCGGACAAATCGAGCCACGGCCGTAGTGCCTGGTCGTTTCCGCCGGTTCTCTTCCCCTCGATGCCCCATTCGCTCCCATAGTAGATCGAAGGGACACCCGGCATCGTGAACAACAGGCTGTAGAGCGGATAGAGATGTGCGGGATTTTTGAGAAGGCTGGCAACCCGATTCACATCGTGGTTATCGGCAAAAGTGTACAGGGGAAAATTCCGGTACAGCCCGGTCTCTCCAAACTGACGGTTCAATGCATACGCGATTTCAAAATAATTCTTGTCCTCGTGGCTGGAGTACAAGCTCTTGTAACATTCATAGTTAGTGACCGAATCGAGGGTTTCCGCGTTCACCCATTTTCTGTAGTCGCCGTGAATCACCTCTCCCATCAACCAAAAATCGGGACGGCGGCTTTTGCAAAAGGCCGCCAGTTCCTTCAGGAAGGCGACGTCAATGCAATCCGCAGCGTCCAGCCGTAAGCCATCAATATCAAATTCCCGAATCCACATGTCAACAGCCTGGAAGAGGTGATCCTTGACTGCCGGATTGTGCAGGTTGAGCTTGACCAGGCTGTAATGGCCGTTCCAGCCTTCGTAAGCAAAAGGATCGTTATAGGGACTGCGCTTGTGGAAATCGAGCCTGTAGAACCAGCCGCAATAGGCAGACTTTTCGAGGTGCTCTAAGACATCCCGGAAGGCCCAGAAATCCCTGCCGACGTGATGGAATACCCCGTCGAGGATAAGGCGAACTTCCTTTTGGTGGAGAACGGAGCTTAGGCGAGATAACATTTCATTGCTTCCCAGGCGGCGGTCCACATGGTAATAATCCGCTGTGTCATAACCATGCGCGGTGGATTCAAATACCGGCCCCAGGTAGAGCGCGTTCACGCCCAGACCCTGCAAATGCTCCAGCCAACTGTACAGCTGCTCCAGTCGAGGATTGACAGGAGAGCAAAAGTTATTCTTCGGGGGAGCGCCGCAAAACCCGAGCGGATAAATGTGGTAGAAAACCGAATCATAGGCCCAATGTACCACGGTAAACCTCCTCGACATGTTGGATGTCTTAGTATACCGATTGGTATACTAAGAGGGCAAAAAAAATTCTTCCGATCATGAAAAGATGCCGTGCATGAACTGGTGCACAGCCTGGTACAGCAATTGGTTGTCCAGTTTTGCATATCCGTTGAGCGACAGGGCAATATAGTTGTTGATCATTCCCACAAAGGTGGCCGCGTAGGCGCGGTGCCGTCCCTTCATGTTGCCATGGTCGGCAGCGGCACGCACAAACAATGCCTCGATGAGCTGATACAGCTCATGATTCAATTGGGACACGGCTCTGAAAGCATCGCTCTCCGGCGGCGCAAACCATAGGGCAAGTTGCAGCCTGCAAAACATTTTGTTCCGGTTTGCAAAGTCAAAATAGGTCTTCGCCACTTGATTGAGGGTATGAGGCAAATCGCTGCGGTAAACCGAGGCTGACTTGACCTCTCTGTAGAGTTGGTCGAAATATTCCTTCAGCAATGCATCCAGAACCCCCTGCTTGCTTCCAAAGTAGTGATAAAGCGTGGGCTTGGTGATGCCAGCCGCTTCTACGATCTCTTGCACGCCTACTGCATCATAGCCGCGTGTTGCAAAGAGTCGTAATGCACACGATAGAATGTTGGAGCGGTTATCCATATAAAGACCTGGTCCCAAAACGTAATGCGAATAATGTAAGGTTACTATACCATTCGGTATACCGGATGTCAAGAAGTTCCCTCCCTCCCCCAGTTTTCGTCCTTGTCGAGGACCTGGGCAAGTCCCTCTCCAGGCTTCATAAGCCCGGCCCGGTTTCACTCGGGAGGGAATTTAACGGCTCGGCGTTGAACGATCATTTGGATTTTCGAATTCCCGGAGGATTCTTAGGACTTCCTGTTCATCTAAATCGCTCCACTGTTCATAGGCATCGGCAACAGCAAAAGAGAAACCACTTCTCAGATTGGGGCAGTAAATCGCTTCAACCTCTTCGAGGATCATTTGTATTGATTCCGAATGTGCAGTGGGGACGCCGAGGATAACATTCGCGGCATTGTTCTGGCGTAAGGTTTTGATAGCGACACGAAGCGTGAATCCGGAAGCCAGACCATCGTCCACCAGAATGATCGGACGCTTGAAATCCGGCAAGGGTCGATCTCCCCTGAACATCGCCACCCGCCTGGCGACCTTCTGTTCCGTCTTCTTAATTCCAGCCTGGATTTCCTGGTTGCTGAGATTCAAACGTGATAAAAGCTCTTCGTTCAACATCACCGTCCCATCAAAGGCAACGGCCCCATAACCGGCTTCTGAGTTCCAAGGCAGGGTGATTTTGCTCACAACAGCAATGTCCAAAGGAAGATCTAACTCTCTTGCGATCTCAACGGCCACAGCAATACCTCCAGCCGGAATACCCATCACCATGGCATGGCTGGCCCGGTATTCCTCGAGCATGCCGGCGAGCACCTTGCCGGCCGAGGCCCTATCCCGAAATACTCGGACTCGGTTGCGTAATTTCGGGAGGTCAAAGATTTTGGGCTTATCCATCTTTGGAAAAACCTCCTCATATCCCTTGAGCAACCCTTTTGTCGATGGCTCCCGAAGGTGTATCTCCCCTGAACATCATCTTCAGATCATAGACCCCCGCACTCCCCGTCTTCTCAATGTAAAAGCCCATTTTCCGGCAGAGACGAAGCATCACATCATTGTCCATGAGTACGCTTCCCGTGAAACCGAGAAGCCCCTGCCTCTTTGCCAGATAGGTGATGTAAGAGAATAATTCAAATCCTATCCCCTTTTTTTGATAGTCATCTCTTACGGCGAGGGCAATATCGGCGGTGTGGGTCGTCTCCTGTATCCAATATTGCCCGATTCCTATAATTTCCTCCTTTCCCCCTTCCTGCTTCACCGCGAGGATCACCATCTTCTTCGTGTAGTCAATGATTACAAATTTCTGCAAAAAGTCGTGGGGAAAATCCGGCGGCCTGGAAAAAAATCGTCGGTAGAGACTATCGTCCGAAAAACGGTGGAAGAAGTCTTTTATCAATGGCTCATCGCTTATTTTCACGGGTCTCAAAAGGATTTCCAGCCCGGTCTTGGTGGTCCGATAAGTTTCAAGATGCTCAGGATACTCCCCTTCCTTTCCCGCGATGAATGCCTGATCTTTATAGATGAGGGATGATTTTTTTGCCTCTTCGATCAGCCGGGGACGAAATGCCGGATGAGCGATCGAGATCAATTCCATGGCTCGCTCCCGAAGGTTTTTCCCCTTGAGGTAAGCAATACCGAACTCTGTCACCACATACTGAACGTCACCTCGATTGAGGGTGACCCCCGCCCCCTCTTTGAGAAACGGAACGATTCTTGAAACTTTTCCGTCCTCCGCAGTGGAGGGCAGAGTGAGAATGGTTTTGCCACGACGGGACAAAACGGCACTTCGCATAAAATCGGCCTGGCCCCCTATTCCACTGTAAAATAGCTTTCCAATCGATTCTGCAGTGGCCTGCCCGGTCAAATCGATCTCCAGAGCGCTATTGATAGCCACCATATTATTCTGTTGGGCGATCACTAAAGGATTGTTTGTGTAATCGATCGTCCTAAATTCTATGGCAGGGTTATGGTGGATGTATTCATAGGTCTCCTTCTTGCCCATACAGAATGAAGCGACCGTTTTTCCGCGGTCGATGTTTTTCTTTGTGTTGTCAACCATGCCTTTTTTCATCAACTCTACGATACCGTCGTTCAGAAGCTCTGTGTGGACGCCGAGATGGTTTTTGTCGTCAAGATTGGTAATGATTGCGTTGGGTATGTCGCCGTATCCAACCTGAATGGTATCTCCATCCTGAACCAGGCGCGAGACGTACTTTCCAATTCGCTGGGCGATCTCACTATCCGCATCTGCCTCATATTCCAGCAGGGGCTCATCATAAGGAATCATGAAATCAACGTCATCGATCCGGATAAACCCATCTCCTTGAACATGCGGCACGTTTGAGTTGACCTGAGCGATCACCAATGAGGCATTCTCCACTGCAGCCTTGACAATATCCACGCTCACCCCCAACGTTAGATAGCCGTGATCATCGGGAGGCGATGTCTGTATCAGGGCGACATCGATCGGGATGACCCTTTGGTAGAAGAGATCCGGAACCTGTGACAGGAAGATGGGGGTATAATCCGCCGCGCCTTCGTTAACGGCTTCACGAGTGCTGTTTCCTACAAAGAAACCGTTATGCCGGAAATTACGACTGAATTTTTGATGCATGTAAGGAGCAATTCCAAGTGTCCACACGTGAAGTATTTCGGCATCGCAAAGGGCCAATGGATGGGCTTCGACGTATTGGGTGAGGGCCCGGATAAGATACTGAGGTTCGCCGCAGCCCGTTCCAACGAATATCCTGTCACCTCGCCGAATATGGCGGAGTATCTTCTCTTCTGTCGCAAACTTCTTCGGGTATTTCATCTTGATCTCACCTATCTTCTTATTCATATCTTCTTGATACATATCTCCTTCTCCTTTGGGTGCTCCACTAAGAATCCAATCGGACTAAATGAAATACGGTGCGAGACGTGAATAACCTCCTGTCAGTACTATTATATGATATTGGAATACCATTTGATATTCAATGACCGGGAAATGCCCTGCAAGCCCCGCCTTGTAGGCGGGGTTAAGGGGCACAATTAAAACGATATTTCCTATCCGGGAAGCCCCGGCCTGTGGCCGGGGAGCTTCACTACTGACCGGGTCGGTTGCCCCCAGGGAATTCCGTGCATCATAAATAAGAAGGCTTTCATAATAACAGAAGGTTTCCCTCAATTTCTGACTCAGGAAAAGGAGCAGAGCGTGAGGCTCCCGCTATAGACTATTCTTTGCAAAAGTTCGAGAATAATGAATGAAGAGAAAAGACACACTGAGGAGAAGAAGAACATGTATCGACGTGTTGATGAATCCGTCGTGAAACGCCTGACAGAGGGTGAGCTTCTCGACGAGGAATGGGAGAGACTGATCGATCGAGCCCAGAGAGATCTTTACAAAGAGACCATCGACCTCGGAGGAAAAATCACTGCCGAGCATGGAATTGGCCTTCTCAGAAAACCCTTCCTTTCCATGAACCTTGACCCCTGCCAGATCGAGCTGTTGAAGAGGTTGAAGAAGGCCTTCGATCCAAAAAACATACTTAACCCAGGCAAAATCTTCGATCTCTGAGAAACATCCTCGGTGCCTCCTCCTTCAGGGAGGGAATGGACGGAGAAATTCCGTTGAGCGACAGGGCAATATCGTTGTTGATCATTTCTATTCTATGCATGTTTCATCGTCCGTGATAAAAAAAGGGTGGAGAACGAATGGAGGAGGACTCATGGAAATAGGCGCCAGGCTGTTCGATTGTATCTTCGATCCCCGCTCGGTGGCCATTATCGGGGCATCCCCACACGATCTGGCCACGCTTGCGCAGATGAAAACAAAAATCCGGGATCGCCTGTTTCTGGTGAACCCGAAATATTCGGAAGTTCTCGGAAAGAAATGCTACCCAAGTATTCTGGACGTGGAATCCGAGATCGACTATGTCATTCTCGGGGTTTCTGCCTCGGCTTTGCCTAAAGTCTTGGAGGAGTGCATTCAAAAAGGCGTAAAGGTTGCACACATTTTTACTGCCGGGTTCAGTGAGACAGGAACCCCCGAGGGGATCGAACGGGAGAAGGAGCTGAAACGGATAGCGGCGGGCAGGATCCGGGTCATCGGCCCCAATTGCTTCGGGGTCTACTGTCCCTCCTCCGGGTTATCCATTGTTCCAGAGGCTCCCCCAGAGGCCGGCCACGTGGGGGTCGTTACCCAGAGTGGCAGCGTCGCCGAATCCTTCTCCTATTTCGCCAATACGAATAATCTCAGGTTCAGCAAGATGGTGAGCTATGGCAATGCCATTGACCTGGACGGCCCTGATTTTCTAGAATACCTGGCCGGCGATCCAGATACGAAGATGATCGCTCTTTACATTGAAGGCACCAGGAACGGCGCGCGCCTGAAAACGGCTCTGGCCAAAGCAGCAAAGCAAAAGCCGGTGATCGCTATCAAAGGGGGGATGACGGAGCAGGGCATGAGGGCAGCTACCTCCCATACAGCTTCCCTGGCCGGGGTCCCTGAAATCTGGAGGTCTCTCTTCAGACAGACCGGAGCGCTTCAAGTGGAGAGCTTCGATGAGATGGTGAACATCCTCATGGCTCTCGACACCTCTTCCCTCCCCGCGGGCCGAGCCGTGGCCATAATTACCAACTCCGGGGGGTTCAGTGTCATCCAGACGGACCTCTGTATGAAAGCGGGAATCGAGGTTCCCAGGTTTTCCAGGGAGACTATCGAAGCGCTTCGGGCACTGGTCCCCCTTGCGGGAACCAGTATTGGGAATCCCCTTGACGCTTGGCCCATATACTATAGTATATCCCCCTCGGGAAACATGGCTGACATCATCGAGATCGTATCCTCTGACCAAAACATCCATTCTTTGGTATTCCAATTTGATCAGTTTCGCTATCTAAGGCGGATCTTGGGTAGGAAGGTTGAGGCCCACATGAAGCAATTAATCGAGCTGATGGTTGAAGGATGCCAGCGTAGCCGGGAGAAAGAGAAAAAACCGGTATTCGTCACCGTCTCCTTAGATCCCTACCTGGAAGACGAGGAAGACAGACACTACAACCTTATGATAAAAAGGGCTTTCGCGGCAAGAGGTTTTCCCGTCTATTCAAACATGGATGCGGCGATAAAGGCTCTTTCCAATTTATGCAAATTCAGCCATAGCCGAGGGTAGGCCTGTCGTTTAAGAAGGACCGGCCCGTCGATCCTTGAAATAGCTTCCAACCGGTCATAATCACGATCTCTTGACACGATCCTATTTACCTCTGATACCTACAAGAATTGAATCGCTTTCCGTGAGGTGAAAGCCGAATCCCTCAAGAAATAGCGGCAGGGTACCTTCCCTCTTTGCTATTGAAACCTGAAAGGACATCTTGAAAAAATTCCGGAGAACCAGGATAATGAGGCAAAATAGGGGTCAAGGGTTCAAGTAAAAGATTAGGAAATAGAAATTTTAGAACACAACTCTTGAACCCTAGAACCCCCGAATCCTGGAACCCTGACATTCAAATGAAACATCAACCAAGTATCACCGTAGGTATCATGGACCGGCAGACAGAAGTCAATGGTCATCTGGATGGAGGTTTTCGCGGGGATAGATTCGGTTGCGTTTCTGGCCGATTTTCGGCAAAGGCAGAGGCAGAAGCAGTCGTGCTTTTGGATGAGGCCCATCATGAAATTGCCCGCTCTCCTTCGATCAGACTCATCGCCCAAGAGGGCTCGACGTTTTCGCTTTTCAACGTCACCATCGGAAATCGCTTCCACTGGGAGAGGACAGAGGATCAGACTTTTCAGGGGGACCTGATTCTCCGGTCGCGCAAGGGCGGAACAATCTCAGCCATCAATGAAATCCTCGTCGAGGATTATCTGAAAAGTGTGATCTCCTCGGAGATGAGCGGTGCCGCTCCGATGGAATTTCTTAAGGCCCACGCCATCCTGTCCCGGAGCTGGCTTCTTGCGGCCCTTGATCGCAAGAAGAAAATAGAGGAACCACCCAAATCGTCAGAGAAGATCACCGATGAAGAGGTGATACGCTGGTATGATCGGGAGGAACACGACCTCTTCGATGTCTGCTCCGATGATCACTGCCAGCGCTACCAGGGGGTCACGAAAATCGTATCCAAGCAGGCCGAAAAGGCTGCCCAGGAGACTCGCGGAAGGGTGATCTCCTATCGAAACGAAATCTGTGATGCCCGATATTCCAAAGCCTGCGGAGGAATCACAGAGCACTTCGACACGGCCTGGGATGACAGACGAGTTCCTTATCTCGAAAGTATTTCGGATGCACCCATTCCCCATCACCCGATCGGGACGGAAGAAGAAGCATCGGCCTGGTTCCTTACGAACCCCGATGCCTACTGCAACACAAGGGACGAGGGACTTCTCGGAGAAATCCTTCCTGACTCTGACCGCGAGACAAAAAGTTTTTTCCGCTGGAAGATCGAATATTCCCACAGCGAGCTGGAAGAGATCCTGCGAGCCAAATCGGGTTTCGATTTCGGCACTCTTCAGGAGATCGTACCCCTTCACCGTGGTCCTTCGGGCCGGATCTCCCGGCTGAGGATCGTTGGCTCGAAGAGGAGCATCATCGTAGGAAAGGAGCTCGAAATCAGGCGCTGGCTCTCCCGGACTCACCTTTATAGTAGTGCATTCATTGTGACGGGTGAAGCCGGGCAATTTACGCTTCATGGTGCTGGCTGGGGACACGGCGTTGGACTCTGCCAGATTGGCGCCGCAGTCATGGCAACCCGGGGATTTTCAGCAGAGGACATTTTGAAACACTATTATCGAGGAGTAGAGATACAAAAAGTCTATTAAGACCTTAAGAAATTTGTGTCGGCTGTAGATCACCTCTCCCTCGTGATGGGAGAGGGTTAGGGAGAGGGTGAACCAATACATGGCAAATAACCTAATTCCACTTGCTAAGAGTCTCAGAAAACGGACGACCGATGCAGAGCAGCTATTATGGCGACATTTAAGAGCCAAACATTTCGGAGGACTCAAATTCAGACGGCAACAGCCTATAGGAACATACATTGTTGATTTCGTTTGTTTTGAAAAGAAAATAATCGTTGAATTGGATGGAGGACAGCATGCCCAGCCAGAAGAAATGCAGAACGATAGCATGAGGGATCAGTGGTTTGAAGCACAAAGGTACAAAGTATTAAGATTCTGGGACAATGAGGTCTTGACAAATACACAAGGAGTGGTTGAGATGATATCGAAGTGTTGCTTGAGTCACCCTCCCCTCAATCCCCTCCCGTCAAGGGAGGGGAAATAAAAGAGATTTCCTCCTGTCGTGGGAGGGAAAGTTTATGCAGAAATCCCAATCTCGAAATCCTTGGGTTTGGGTCCCCTCTTTGTACATGGCCGAAGGGATTCCTTACGTCATGGCGATGACAGTATCGGTGGTCCTCTACAAGCGCCTTGGCATCTCGAACACCGACATCGCCTTTTACACAAGCTGGCTCTATCTCCCCTGGGTGATCAAGCCCCTCTGGAGCCCTTTTATCGAACTATTCAGAACGAAGCGCTACTGGATTCTTCTAATGCAGCTTCTCATCGGAGCGTCACTGGCCTGCATCGCGCTGACTCTCCCGGTTGCCCGGTTCTTCCAATATACCCTTGCCTTCTTCTGGCTGATGGCCTTCGGCTCGGCAACCCATGACACCGCCGCCGATGGCTTTTATATGCTGGGGCTTTCGGAAGATTTCCAGGCCGCCTTTATCGGGGTGCGAACGATCTTCTACCGCATCGCCATGGTGGCGACCCAGGGCGGGCTCGTTATCTTTGCAGGTTACCTCGAGGGAAGCGGTCGTGACATCGCCACAGCCTGGTCCATCACTTTCTTTTTGGCAGCGGCGGTTTTTGCAACTCTCTTTCTTTATCATTTATTTGTTCTCCCCTATCCGCCTGCGGACCATCCGGCCCAGCGAACCCCCTCGGCCTCTACCGCTAGGGAGTTCCTCCACATCTTCGGTCTCTTCTTCAGGAAAAAGGGGATTCTTGCCATTCTCGCTTTCTTTCTCTTCTACCGGCTCGCGGAGACCCAGCTTTTCAAGATGATCGCACCCTTTCTGCTCGACCCCCGCTCAAGGGGGGGCCTGGGGCTCATCACACAGGATGTGGGAATCATCTACGGCACGGTGGGGATCATAGCGCTCCTGTTGGGAGGGCTTCTCGGCGGGTATGCCGTTTACCGAAAAGGGCTCAGGTTCTGGATCTGGATCATGGTCTGCGCGATGCATCTGCCCGATCTTGCCTTCGTCTATCTCTCGCAGGCCCTGCCTGAGAATTTTTATTTGATCAACCTGGCCGTTGCCGTGGAGCAATTCGGCTACGGCTTTGGCTTTACGGCATACACGATGTTCATGATCATGGTGTCCGAGGGGGAGTATAGAACGGTCCACTACGCTATCTCCACGGGGATCATGGCTCTGGGCATGATGGTGCCGGCCATGATGAGCGGTTGGCTCCAGGAGCAGTTGGGCTATCAGAACTTCTTCCTCTGGGTCATGGCCGCAACCATCCCTGGATTTATTGTGGCAGGGCTGGTAAAGATCGTCCCGGAGTTCGGAAAGAAAAAGGGGGTAGCAATTTAGCCCTTTGAAATGGAATATGGCAGGGACATCGAGCAAAGATACTTCCAAAACTTTAGAATGCGGTCTTTTATAGTTTATGGCATCGAGATGGAGAATGTTAAGCGCATGCCGCAATACTCCGGAGCCCAACCAAAGAACTAATAAAGGTTTCCGCTCTAAAGTTTCTCCAGCGTCTCTGCCCGATGTCCTGTCCGGGAATTTTATAGAGAGCTGAAGTGTTACAAAAGATATGAGGTGCCTTTGAAGGGACGACGGTTCAAGACGGCTTTCATCCTGGGTGCCGGGCTGGGGGCGAGGCTCCGGCCTCTGACGGAACGATGTCCGAAGCCACTTCTGGAGATCGGAGGACATCCCCTCATCACCTACGCGATGAATCATCTCCTGAAAGTCGGCGTGGATCGCTTCATCGTAAACACCCACCACTGCCATGAAGTCTATTCGGAAAAGTTTCCTGACGGTCGATGGCGCGGTGTACCCATTACCTTTCGCCACGAACCCGTACTTCTGGACACGGCGGGAGGACTAAAAAACATCGAGGACCTCCTGGACGAGGACGAGGCCATTCTCTGCTACAACGGCGACGTGATGACCGATCTTCCCTTGCAGAGGCTCCTTGAGGCCCATGAACAGAAGCGACCGGAGGTAACCCTTGCCCTGCGAAGCGACGGCCCTCTTCTCAATGTGAACATCAGTGAGACCGGTGAGATCTGCAACCTTAGGAATATCTTGGGATACGCTTCGGGAAATCCTAGAGTTCAAAGCCGGCAATTCACCGGCATCTACGCCGTAGAAAAATTCTTCCTCCAGTACCTCGAAGCCGGCAAAATCGAGTCCGTCGTTTCCGCCTTTATCAGAAGAATCGTGGAAAAACCGGGATCCATCCGGGGGACCGTCATCGACGCAGGGGAGTGGCATGACATCGGCTCCATCGATGCCTATGAAGGATTGAAATTAGAAAGGATTCCAGGAATCCAGGATTCAAGGGATCAAGTGAAAGAATAAGCCCCTTGGTCCCTTGAATCCTGGAACCCCTCAGAAACGAATGATATCGCACGAAGACATGATCCGTTTTGCGAGGGACGCCCTGGGGATTTCAGAATCCGTCTCCATAGAGCTTTCATCCATCGAAGGCAGAGGCTCGGACCGGACTTTCTTCCGGATCAACTGGAACCACGGGGATTCTGCCATTTTGGTCCACTACGATTCGAAGCGTGAGGAGAACGGGTACTACGCTGACATTGCAACATTTCTCCGTGAGATCGATGTCCCGGTACCCCGGCTGATCCGCCATGATCCTGCCGGCTGTCTCATCGTCATGGAGGACCTGGGGGATACGGACCTCTGGTCTTTCAGGAAAACCCCCTGGGAAATTCGACGGGCCCTTTACCAAAAAACACTTACCGCCGTGCACAGGCTTCATTCCTTCCCGAAGGATGACTTCCCTTCGGGTCATCTGAGGCTCGCCGAGGGCTTTGGCCCCCGTCTCTACCGCTGGGAA
>Ga0315282_10005998_pt1 | contig 20481 bp, 21 predicted proteins | sample YL17G07_20_MG_FD_203693 | JGI IMG/M metagenome (GOLD analysis project Ga0315282, IMG submission 203693) | Sediment microbial communities from Yellowstone Lake, YNP, Wyoming, USA - YL17G07_20 | ecosystem: Environmental > Aquatic > Freshwater > Lake > Sediment | place: USA: Wyoming | collected... | reverse complement strand
TAAAATGGCTCTCTCCGCCAAACATTATAAGGACATTGGTTCCAGCAGTAGCTACCTCCCTTAAAAACACAGCTCCTGCACTCAGGCCTATCAAAAAACCTAGGCTTACTCACAACCCTTCCACAGTACGGATATACCACGAAGTTTCACTTTTAGTTTGTGGTAGGCCTTTTCCAAGCTTTAGCGCGCGCTGGCCAAGACTGCACCCTTCTTTTTCAAACGCAACCACTCCATTCTCGTGCTTTAGGAGCAAACCATTAAAAAGACAAGTGCCACAGCGACCTCTCAGCTCAATCTCTTTCTTTTCTGAGGTCATAAACACTCGAAAAATGTCATATTTAGCCCTATTATTAAAGATACTCTTCCGATAGAATTTAAAAGAAGATTAGAGGTTCTAAAGGAAGGAAATAGAAATTTAATTCACGATCGCAAATAGAATCTGTTGTTGCTGATCGCGCGTGTTCACGGAAGACTTGCCTGACAGAATGCACATCCTTTTTAAAACCGAGCGCTCACCGTTATATTACATTCAATTCGGGTTTGGTAGCATAGAATGCAAACCATTCTGTCGTTCCTTAAAGAACACACGAATACACTAATGAAGCTCTTGCCACTACTGGCTTTCGCAGTCCCATTCCTCTGGCTGTATTCCTTGGACCCAAGCTCGTTTGAATTGATGTGGAAAGGCAGAACCTTCGAGCTGTTTTTCGTATGGCTGATTTTGTTGGAATTAATCCTCGGCTGGGAAAACCTTCAAACAAGCAAGATTAACAAACTGATTTCAGCCAGAACCTTCGCCTTCATCGCCGCGCTGCTGCTTCCCACCGTCTACGTGATTATCTCCAACTATTCTGGGCTGAACACCGTCATTGCGGATTCAGCGCGACAAAGCGGCGTTCAATGGTGGGATTCCATGCCCCTCTCAACGGAATACCTCGTTTTCACAGTTCTCTTTTGTTTAATAGTCTTGCTGCCTTTCGGAGCTAAAGGCTTAAAGAGCTTTTCCGTTCCAATCTTCTTCTTAGTGGTTGTTGGAGCATTATACACCATAGACAACGTTTATCCTTATGGACAGTTCACCCCATTCCAGTTTCTTGTCCCCACAACAACCACGGTTGCAGCAGCAGTTCTCAATTTAATGGGGTACAACACTACCCTAACAACCCAGACAGACCCCACTCAAGGTAACTTACCTCTCTTAACCGCAGTGGATCCTAACAACCCCTTGAAAAGTGCCACGTTCGCGATAGCTTGGCCTTGCGCAGGCATCGAGAGTCTCCTCATTTTCACCGTAGTAATTCTGCTGTTTTTGAAAAGAATGCCCATTTCTTGGAAAGCGAAAATAGGCTATTTTGCAATCGGCGCCGCAGTCACCTATTCCATCAACATCCTAAGGATAGTGACTATCTTCACAATCGGAATGAACGGAGAAGACGTAACCCTGTTCCATTTCTACTATGGCCCGCTGTACTCGGTCGCATGGATAGTCTCATATCCATTGATAATTCTTGCAAGCCAAAGTCTCTGGCACAAAATCACGAATAGAAAGAACAGCACAGCGCCTCCCAATGGCCATGAAGGAAAATTGCACTAACCCGAAAGCGTTGTGTTTAAGCTAGGGAACCTCAACCACTTCAGCCAAGCCTTGTTTAACCAAGATTTTGGCGTTTTCAACAGGCAAAGACGCCACATCTTCAACCATAAAAGGCCCATAGGTTTTCATATCCGCGCCGATTACCGCTGGAATAGCTCTGACGAATCGCAAAGCAACCCTTTTGTGGGCTTGCTCTACGTCAACTTTTAAAACTTGACCTTGTAGAAGGTTCTTCGCAAACCTTTGGTATACTTCCGTGAACGGAAGAAAACCCGCGCATATTTTCGTTTCTTCAACTGTCAACAAATCCGAAGGCACTTTTTGACTCTCACTAATCATTTTGACCAATTTTTCATACCGCGCCCAAACCAACTCCTGAAGCATGCGTTTGACGCTTCGCAGCTCGCGTTCAAGGAGACCTGCCTTTACTGTTTTTTTGTCAAGCATTCTGGTTTCTTCTCTAATTCTTCTCAGATAATCCGCGATTCTTGTGTAAAAGTCGGGTGGCAGGCGCCCAAGCTCGGCGCTTTCGATCTCCCGTTGCCAAGCACCGCACAGTTCATCGTACATTCTACTTCACCACTACCTCGGCTCTACCCCTGCAGATAAGCAGTACAGCCGCCGCTGTTGGCAACTCAACCGTTTGACTTTTGTAGGGACCAAACACGTTTCCACCCAACCTGAATTCTGGCGCGTCAGAGACGAACACTTTCACTACGCCCTCCTTAAAAGCTACTGCCTCCTTGAACGGGTCGAAATCCTCTAAGCGTTTAACTGGAAACTCGACTTTTCTTAAGCCTGTTTTGCCATGCAAGGTTCCGGCTAATCTGATAAGGCGGTGTATATCGGTGGTGACGACCGTGTCGATTTTTGCAGATTCCAGATTCTTCACATGCTCAGCTATTTTTGTCCATGTTTCGACGCTTATGCCTTTGACGCTGTTCCATCGACCTTCTTCCAAGCAACGTTTCAGAATTGCCTCTTTATTTTGCAGTACAGCGGCGTAACTTCTGATTCCGACGTTTCTCAAATCCTCTCTTGCTGCATTGAGGATGAATTTTTGCATTCCCAGCTTTATGCGCTTGTTCCAGCCGAAATCGTGCAAGCTAAAAACACGGGAAGCGCGCCTCCCTTTAGGCCTTCCTTTTGCTTCTTCATCTAATATGGCTAGACCTATTCCAGAAACGTAATCGACGATTTCCTTGCGAGCCATGGCGTCCAGCGTCTTAACAGCTTCACTCTCAATATGGACGTGGTATCCGCGATGGCCTGAAAAAAACACGTGCATTTCTTCATGGGAAAACCCGAAATCTTTTTCTAGCATATCGATGAGCTTTGCAGTTTCTTCTTTGGCGGAGTTTAAGCAGAGTTCACAGGGCCAAGTTTTGGTGTCGAACTTTTGGCCCTCACAGATTGGACATGTTTCAGGCGTGATGCCTTTGCCGCTGAAACCGCACTTGTTGCAGGTCCATTCATCGTGAATTTTGTTACAGGATGTGGGAATGTGATCGGCGTCTATATCGAAGACCAGGTCAGCGCCAAGCCAGCCTTTCTTGTCCATCTCAGATTCGGGGTTTTCGTAGTAAGCGCAAGAGTGATAAACATCTGAAGGAACAGTTTCGCTGAGGAGCAACTTGAGATCGCGGATGCTTGCAAAACCCCTGTGCCTCATCATGATTCGTTCTTTAAAGAGGAGAAAAGCAAATTCCCTCTGACCAATCGAGGTGGGGGGAGGAATCTCAGTGGAGGAATTATTGTAAAATTCAGAGAATTTTTCGTAAACGAAATCTTGGGAAAACAGTGCCATCTCCTCCCCGCTGCCATATCGATAGATGATTTTACTTCCGCCAATTTAACCATTAAGCTCTTTTGATATTTACAGGATTGTGGATTAAAATTGAAGCTCGGTTAGAAGCTCAGCGCTTTTTTTAGGTTATCCAGAAACTGGAGTGGGTTATAAGAGAGCCCGCCAAAAGAAAGTATAGTCATCACGAAGATTAGCCAGAGCATCGTGACTTCCACCGCTTTTTTCTGCTTAGGAATTAATGCGTATACAAAGAAAAACGGTAGATACCAAGGTTGGAAATAAGGCATCGTAAAACTAGGCAGTAATGTAAAAATTGCAACCAGAGAAATTAAACTGTTTTTATGAAGGATATAGATAGCAGAAAGGAGAGTTACGGTGAGAGTTAGTAATACCGCAAAAGATTGCAGTGCCCATGGCGCTTGTGAGTGTGGACTGAAGGCGTTAACACCGTTCATCACCAACTCTGGTCTTGTTTCCAACAAAAAAGGCGCGCTCAAATATGCGGTAAACCCGTCAATGACTACGAGAACAGCAGTGACAATTACCGCCTTGTTTTTAATGACGCTGGAAAATCTATATTGCTTGAAAAGCTTCAGCAAACCCATGAGTATCAGAGGAAACAGGAATATTCCTGCTTGGTATTGCAAAGTCGCAGAAACGGCAACAAACAAGAGGAAGTAGTCATATCGCCCTTCCAAATACATGGTTAAGGCGATTATGGAAAACAAGAATGCAACGGAGTCAAACATGCCATTGGCTGAGTAAATGACTAGGGCAAAGTAGAGGATATACATTCCCAAGAGCTTTAAGAATAAATTCATTTTCTGTTTCCAGAAGTGCTTAAGAAAATAATATAGACAAACGTGGGAAACTAAAAGGAAAAGAGCTATTTCTAGTTTAAAGACAAAAACCTGCGTGACCCCCTGCTCAAGCAAAAAACCGAAGGGAAGGAACAAGAAGATGCTGCCCAGAGGATAGAGATGAGGCATCTCGGGCCATGTTACAAACTTGTAGAATGAGCTATCGTCGCTAGCCAATCTTCCCAGGGGCGTGTCAAAAATGGAAAATCCAACTTTCGTGAACAAGCTTGAGGAGTATGGATGTCTTGCATGATCCGTGTACCAATTTTCGAATGTCCCCATAGGGTTAGTGTTCAGTGCCAGAAGGAAAAACCAGAATACTAAGGACAATAGAAGCAAGATTAACAGTATCTGACGGCTTTTCTGGCTTAAAAGCGGCATACTACGTTCATTTGCCGTAAATACGGAAGATTCATTGAACGCAGATTTCAGCAACAACAGCACGATAAAACCCCAACTAAAGAAGAACAGGACCTTAGCGGGAGTGGTAAGCCACGAAAATGGGAAAAGAACCGTGGGCTTCTGAACGGACACCTCAAAATGAATTTCATTCGCAGGTTTTGAATCGGCGAAGAAAACCGCTTCGTAGTAGTCAGCGCCAGCAGTGAACGAATACTCAATGTCTGCCGTTGATACGTTAGAGTAGCGCATTCCGCTGTAAGTCAAGATTGAAAAGTTGATAGGCAAATTCACCGCTCCACGGATCGAGATAGAAATGTTCTCTCCGCCGTGAAAAGAACCTAAACCTTGTCTTCGTACTTCCAGCGACGTTAATCTAAAAGAATCATCGATAATGACGCGGGTTTCCTTATCGACACTAGTTACGGGGGATAAACTCACAACCGCGAGAACTACGCTTAATACGAGCAACAGCATAGCGCCAAAAAGAAAGACTTTACCCACCGCAAGCTGTTTCATCTGAATCTTCCTCGAGGCCTGGAGATATTTCACGTTTCTATATTCGAAAGCATATGCGCGATTGCGCTATTTTAATTTCCGCATAATTCTAAAAAGTGTGTCCTTTAGCTAAGCATGGCTGTTCCTAAATTCGTTGCTAAGGTGGCTTGCGCCACTAGTCTTGCTTCTTAAACATATTTGGATCCAAATAAAACCCGGCGGGGTAGGCTGTGCGCACACAAATAACTCAGCCGAACCGGCAAAAGAACAATCAAAGAACCACGTGTAAAGCGCGTGAAATTTAGGAACACGCATACGCGCTAAAATTCCCGTCTCTGTGGAAAGTTGCGATTTTATTTTTTAAAGTCTCATCTGTTTCGCGCGTGCGTCACTGTTTTGAAAATGTAGGAAATGTAACTCTGAATCTCTGCCGACGTAAGTTTTGACTTTCCACGTTTTCTGTTAACAAACAGTATAGGGACTTCTTTAATACCAAAACCTCTCAAAAGAGCCTGCTTCACGGTTTCGATCTGAATTTCGTAGGTTTGGGTGTGCAAACTGCCAATAGCTTCTTTCAGGAAGTGTGTTGAATAACAACGGAAGCCGCTTGTGCAATCATTAAGTTTCAAGCCCACTACAGATTTGGCTATGATGTTTGCAGCTCGACTAATTATTTTTCTGGTATACGGCCAGCCGGCTATTTTGCCACCTCTGCAGTATCTGCTTCCTATGACAATGCCGCATCCACTTTGCATATTTGATAATAACCGCAGCATGGCTTTCGGGTTATGTGAATAATCGGCGTCCATTGTCACGATAAATCGCGGCGAGGTTTTCAAAGACAAAAAGATTTTGAAGCCGTCTGTTATAGCGGTTCCTAACCCACATTTTTGGGGTCTAACACAGAGAAGAAGGTCATCATGCTTTTTCTGCAGTCCTTTTACGATTTCTGCAGTTTTATCGGGGCTAGAGTCATCTATGACCAGTATAGAAGCGTTTAGCGGGAGATTTTCGATTTCAGCAATCAATTTTTCTATGTTTTGCGCTTCGCGATACGTGGGAAGAATCACGCCGACTTCTGAATTGACCCCTAGGTCTCCCGTTAACTGATAGGACATTAAAGCCACTTAACTTATAAGCAGTTACAGTTAATTAATAAACTTTAATAAAATAGGGCAAACGCAAACTCGTTTTTGATGAACTTTATTGGTTTATCGCTTCTGTTTCCGTTTATAATAAGCTAGGGGATGGCGAACTCTGCGACATAAACCATCACTATTTGTGCAAACACCGTGAGTCTGCAAAGTCGTGCATTGGGGCGGAGTATAGCGTGTTCTGGAACCTCTTTCCCCCGCGATGTGCTCAATCTGATAGCGAGTTAACTTTTCGTTGTAATCTGAAAAACCCTTGAATAGTTCGTTCACCTGTTCCGAAGGCATTCCAATATTGACAAGAAAAGAAGTCAAAGTAAATCGGCCCACATGCGAAAGATGGCGACTTGAAGATGCTGCCTCGTAGAGGGCTTTAATGCAAGGTGGAAAAGCCTCTTGTATCACAACTTTTGGAAATCCTTCCATTTCCGCGGTGCCTAATCTTTCTACTGCCAATTTCTTTATTCTTTCAGCTATGGCGATTATTTGGGGGGGATATTTTGGCAGCTTTGCCAATTCGAGTCTTGTTTCTATATGCCGTCGAATCTCTTCCTGTAATAATCTTGCAACATCGTTTTTGTTTAAGTAAACATTTCCATCTATCAAAATGCGGTTTACGAGTTTCCACTTTTTCTCACGTAAATGTGTGGTATTCCTCAGATAATCAGTGAAATGGAGGACAAACTCAGAGGGGATTTCGCAACTCTGCTTGGATGGTAGCGTCAGTTTCCAGCCGAAATTTTCAGCCACTCTAAAAATTTTTTCTTTAGGTTCACCAGCTAAGTCTTCACCTGCTTGCTTAGCTTCTGCCAAAGCGTATCTTTTTCTGATGAAAGAGTTTTCAGTTGCCGTTACAAGCAAAAGTGCCACTGGATACGATGAAATTTCAAGGTCTGTTTTTTTCGGGTTTCTGGTAATTTTAGCAGATGCGATGGCTTCGCTCACTCTTTCTTCAGCGCGCTTAAGAATTTGATCCATCCCAATACTTGTCAGATCTTCGATTTGTAAATCGAGTGGTCTGATGTATTCGGCAGTTTCTTTCAAAAAGGGGTATTTTGCCAAATCGTTTTTGGTGAATTCCACCGGTTCCAGTTGCATATTCTTTTTCACGTTACTCGGTTTCGATTCTTGGCGCGAGGAAGAAAGTCAGTTTTCCCTCTTTTGTCTGTTGAAAGTCTATTCTCACGGGCATGTCTGTTGAAAATTCAAGAGTGGCGATGTCGGATGTGGCTGATGCGGCTTTTATTATTTCTGACAGGTAGCTTAGGCTGAAGGTTGCCTTTGAATTCTCTTTTGCCTCCAAATCCAGCAGAGCATCGCTTCCTTTCTGAAGAGTAATTGTCGCGCCCATCAAGTCGCCTGAAGCGTTTAGAATCAGTTTCTCTGCGTCTGCCTCTATTCGGACATGGTCGCTTACGAGTTGAGCGTCTTCTATTGCTTGACTCAGCCCTTGCGTTGTGGTCTTGGCTTTTACGTTGAAGGTTATCTTTGGTGTGGGCACTTCTTCTTCTGATGCTTCAAGCGTGGGCATAGTGAAGTCCCTGTTGTACTTTCCTGCTATTTTAACTTGCAGTCGCGCCGTTTTCTCGTCGAGGGATAGCTCTACTGCCTCGTCTTTGCCAGCCCTCTTAAGCAGCTTCAGTAATTCACTTATGTTTATGCACATTTTTGTGGGTTCTGCGCATACGTATTCTTCGAAGATTGCTTTGGGCCATTCGAAATCAATCATGGCAACGCGGGATGGGTCCATTGCTCGCAGTTTTAAGCCTTCGGGTTCGATTTTGAAGGTAGCTTCGTCTACGAGTATGGAGATGGCGGTAGTCATATCTCTCAAGAGTTTAGCGTCAGCTACTTTGAGCTTAAACATTCTTTTTCCTCTCTTTTAATGCTACACAGTGGTGTTATAAAGATTTACGCACTTAAACGTAATGCTCACAGATAAAAGTATTCTTAACAAGGTTTTTGGGATTTTCGCTGGAACACGCCGCTTGCGAGGAAAAGAAAATGGGGTTAACTGTATTCTCTGAACGTGTAATTGCATTTTGTGCAACGCAAAAACTGAGTTGAAGATTCATCGGCGCCTCTCGTCTGCACCTGCCAGACGTAAGCCACGTTATTTCCGCATTTTGGACATTCGATTCTAACGGTTGGCAGTGTCCGCAGTTTTTGTTCTTCTTTGCCTATCACAGCTACAAGCTGCTGCGGATTATGCTGGATGACCTTGCCGACTTTGGGTTCGACTTTTTTGCTTGGTTCTTGCTTCTTGTACCCGCATTTCGGGCAGACAAGCAATAGTGAGGCTTCTTTGCCTGTCTTGGATTTTTTAGGCTCAAGACGGGAACCGCATTTCGGGCAGAATTCCATAATTCGTTACTCCGTTATCCGTGCTGTTTTCCCTTTACATGGTCTCTTTTAAACTTTTTCATACTTCCAGTAGATCCGCAAGTGCTTTTTGAATGAGATTTTGCCATTGGATCAAGTACAACCAGTAGTCTGAGGCTGAAGCCTATTTGGGTCATATTTGGAGCATGTACTAGATCGGAGGGATAGCCTGTGCGCACACACAAGAGAGTGAACGGAGAGGGCAAACCTTGACGATCTCATCGTCGTAGAATGGCGCATCCTAAAGCAACTCGAGGAGGATGCCAGTTCTACAGACACAAGCTCACTTGCGGTTCTACTGACTTTAAAGAAGTAGACTCTATATAGGGCTTATTCTATAGGGCTTATTCCAGACGCGATAAGATGTGCAACACGTAAAGCTTCAGGGATGTTGCTCCGCGTTGAGGTTAACCGCAGAATTTTTTGTGCATCTTCTTCAGAGATTCCGGCGACTTGCATGTAGATTTTCTCTTTCTCATGTCTAGTGGTTGTTTCAGAGGTTTTTCCAGCGTTAAGAACCGCGTTCCAGCGCTCTTCACTTTTAAGCAAGTGTTTTAGTGCTTCTCGAATTTCGACTAAATTCGGTTTTTCACGTGTCACTGCTATGACAGGAAGCCTTGTTTCTGCGTTGAGTGTTTTGATGTCCACTATGTTGAAGCCAGCGAATGTTATTCCATTGAGCATTATTACTCGTAATTGTTTGTAGTGTGGTGAGTTGGTTATCATGGAAGATATCTTGTCAGTGGCATCGAAACCGTCCACAACTATTTTAGTGTGCATTACGCCGTCAAGCCAATAGCCTCCTCTAAAAACAACGCCGACAACAGGCACCAAACCTCCAATGCGAGGAATGAATACGCCGTCGTCGACTCCCAAAACACGGATTTCAGGTTTAATCACGCGAAAGCTCTTGTGATTCAAAACAGTTCCTCAATAACTTAAGCATAAGTATGATGAGGAGACGTTATAAGTTTAACGAAGAACAAAGAGAACAGAGAGAAGGCGCTAATTTGCCAAAAACCAATCGGTCATTGCTGATTAAAGACTATAAGAATCTACCGCAAATTTTGGTGGATCGGAAACTTGCATCAATAGGAGATGCGTACATAAACTTTGTTTACTCGTTAACTCTCTCAGAGAAAAGGCAAACCTTCAGGGGGCGAAGGTGAAGGGAACCGCCCTCTCCGAGGCACTGAGAAAAGCAGGATTGAGGGAGCGCATGCCCTCAAGAATAGATAAACATGTTCTTAGCGATGCCGCGGAAGCGTTAGTAGTTTATGCTTGGCTTCACGACCTTCTCACCTTGGAGGATAGCGTGGAGATTCTAGGAAAAACGGATAGCTTGGTGGAAGGGCTAACGCAACTACTTCTAAAAGTAAAGGAGAGAATTAAGCTTTCAGAGCTTTTTCCAGTTCCTTACTGAAAACTGCATTCGCTTCACGCGCTTTCTCAGCGGCCTTCTTCAAGGCTCCTTCAGGTTTTGCAGCGCCTTTCATCCTGACGTAGATTACAGGGTTTGATGCTAAGGGATGGGGTATGTCATAACCAGCCATATCCACATTTTTATCTTCCAAGAGGTTCTTTTGCAGCAGATTGCAGAGACCGTGCTCTGCGCCTTCGATTTCTATTTTAAGTTCGTTCGCCGTTTTCTTGAGCACTTTGATCTTCAATTTTAACACTTCTCCTCTTTCTGTTATACTTCTTCTTTTCCGTAATTCAACGCGATTTTGCGTTGTTCCATGTTGCCGCATTTTGGACACCGCATCTCCTGCCGCTTCTGCTCAAGCAAATTTCCACAGTGAGAACAAAAGGCGTAGAGTACTCCTAAATCTTTGTCAGTGGTGGATAAGTGGTAGATTTGGTTCTTTTCGCTTATGACCTTAGCGCGTATTATGTCACCGGGTTTGCACACATCATTCATGGAGTCAACGTATCTTTCTTGCACATCGGAAATGTGAAGGATGCCTGTGAAAACACCTGAAAGCTTCTTATGCCCTATCCTGAAGATTCTCACCAAAACATTGTCAGATTGAGCGTTGCCGACTTGCCCCACGACTGTGGTTGAGACTTTGGGAACCGTTGCTCCGCTAATTAATGGATAAACAGAAACGCGTTTGTTCAGCAAATCCATTAACGCGCGACCAACGATTTTGGAGTAGATTATGCCATCTTTCACGTATGTTCCAGAATTCGGAATGAACTCTTCAATTACTCCTAAGCGCTCCCCGGGTAACACTAAATGACCGCTTTTTTGTTCAGATGATTTTAGATTCATTCAATTTCCCTTTGCCGTGAAATACAAGCGATATAGAGGCATTCGCCGAATGGGTATATCTGTAAGTTTCTATGCTGCTCAATAAACCTTTTGATTTACTCATCCAAATAGAATGCTGTGAATAATTAATGCTTCCTGTCGGTTTGTTAGTCGTTTCTTTTTATGAGGTACAAGTCAATTACAAAGGCGTGTTTCGTTTTCGTGTGAAAATCAAACATGCGCGGAATAGTCATCAGCACGGCGTAAACTGCTTCAACCATGCCATTATGTTCCTCAACAAACTTTTTGATAAACGGCGAAGGAGAGACTTGCAGCAGACTTCCCGTGTTTGCTTTGAGCTTTTTGATCAATTGCCTGTCTGTGCGAGGATGCTTATGAAGTGAGTATACCATTCTGCCGACTTCTAAAGCTTTTTCCAAGAACTTTCGATCGGCAGCACGCTTTTGCACGCCGAAAGGAGGATTCTGCAGGACAGCGTCGAACCTGCCGCTTATCGCGTTAATGTCACCAACGACCCATTGAACATTAGCTTTCAATTCTGCTTTCTCTGAATTTTCAGAAGCAATTTTTATCGCTGCTTTATCGATGTCAACGCCTACGACCAGTTGTGCTCCTAAAAAAGAGGCTGCCAGAGCAAGCCTACCCGTACCACAGCCTAAATCTAGAACCGTTTTGCCGATGATGTCGTTGTGGGTGTAAGCGGCGAGATAAAGCATTGTAGCTGCAACAGCCTCTGAGACCGTGTACTGCTCAAGGCTCGCTCGGGGAGAAGGATGCGGCTTAATCTGAGACAGAAACAGTTCCAAGTCTAATTTTCGAGTAAGCCTTTTTTGAGCAGGTTCTCCCATGAAGACTCGCCAGAAACTACCATAAATTCGTTCACAGTTAACACGGGCTTTAGAAATTTCGAAGCGGCATCAAGAGATATCCGCGGACAAGCAGTGTTCACATACGCGTCGACTGTTGGAAACTCCATCAGCGCTTCGGGCAGGATTTCTCTAATTGCAAAGAGGTAGGCTGTTTTCCCGTTTCTTTCGATTATTTCCTTGATTTTTAAGGCTTCATCGAGACGCTTCTGTCCTAGTTTCAAACCAATTAGGACTCCAAAGGTTTTGGCATGTTTAGCTTCTTCAATGCATGCCCATCGTTGTTTAAGAGTCTTCTGAGCTTCACCATCTATTGAGTAAGCTCTTTTCTCGTAGGGGTCTGCGATTATCGTAGGCTTAGATGTGGTGAGGGCTATACCTAACGCATGGAATTGCCCGCCGCCGATGAAAAGGAAAGCTTCAACTTCGTTGGCTATCGATTTCACATTGCTGTAGTCGCAGCCGCTCACCTGTCCAGAGTAATTAATTCGACCAGCGTCGCCTATCACCACTATTTTTCCAGCTCGAACAAGGATTTCTCTAGCATGATCAAGCGCCTGCACGTGTTGAACCGTGGTTGCTAAGCCTATTTTGCCCCATTTACTCAGCAACGGGATGGCTTGCTCAACAGCGCCATCAACTGTTACGGTTGCTCTAGCTTCCACGTAAACTGTGGGAACACGTTCATGTTTCACCAGCTTTGCGTGTCCAAGGTGTATTATCAGGTCTATTCCCAGACGTTCTGCCTCGGCAGTGGCTATGTCGCAAGCGCCGTAGCATGGGTCTGCGGAGACTATGGGAAGCACGCCGGCTTTTTCAATGATTTTAGCCAAGCGGGGACCCTCGGGTTTCAGACCCTCAGGCAACTGCAGCAGAACACGTTTTGCGCCGAGTTTGGCTATTTCTTGTTTTATCCGCTCTTCTTCAAAATCGAATCCTTTCATACTCATACTCCCGTGGAGGAAACCATGAAAAAATAATGAAAAGGAAGGGCAATGCACACTATGTTTATTTTTCGTTCCTCTACAGGGTCCATTCCCAATCTTGTTTTGGTTTTCGAATGGGATGCCCAGAAGCTATGGCAGCTTGCTCAGCGAGACGTTCAAGAATTATTTTCTGTTCTATGCTTGCAACGAGGCTTTTTGTGGCGACAACGGCATCATTGTTTACGGATATGCTGTCAATTCCAACGCGAACGAGGAATTCTGCAAAGTCGGGTAGGTTTGATGGACCCTCACCACATATTGAAACTGTGCAACCGTTTTCATGAGCCACTTTGATAAGATGCGCGATTATTCTTTTCACTGCAGGGTCTCTTTCGTCGAAGTAGCCCATCTGACCTAAGCGCTCAGAGTCTCGGTCGATCATCAGAATGCCCTGCGTCATATCGTTTGAGCCTATGGAGAAGCCGTCAACAAGCTTAGAAAACTCGTCTGCGAGTATGGCTATGGATGGAGTTTCAGCCATGAACCACACTTTGAAGTCTCGTGATCTTTCCAAGCCCTCTTCCCGTATTATCTCTATGCATTTTTCTGCTTCCCAAACCGTGCGTACCATTGGAAGCATCACCCAGACGTTTTTGAGTCCCCATTCTTTTCGGCACTTGACTATAGCCTGACATTCAAGTCTGAAGGCTTTTTCGTACCATTGGCTTATGTAGCGGCTGCATCCTCTCCACCCAAGCATCGGATTAGCCTCTACAATCTCGTATTTCTCGCCGCCTTTCAGTTCTCTATATTCGTTTGTTTTGAAGTCGCTGAAACGCACCACAACCGGGCGAGGCTGTATAGCTCTTGCAACCGTCGCTATGCCTTCCGCAAGTTTATCAACAAATCTCTGAGACTGACCAGTTTCCACGAAATTCATAGGGTGTTCGCCAATATAGCTGGCCAGAATGAACTCGGTTCGCATCAGTCCGATTCCTTCAAATGGCAAGGCCTTGTATTCTTCGATCTTTTCTGGAACGCCCAAGTTCATGTAAATTTTTGTTGCTGTTACAGGCACTGACTGGAAAATACCTCCAGCTCCAGTAGTCTGCGTTGAAGCCCCTGAAGCGGATGCAAGTTGTTCCGTTAACGTGGGCATTATTCCTTCATAGACAACGCCGCTTCTTGAGTCAACAGTATATTCTTCTCCAGTAACCATGAGCTTCGTGGCGTTTTCGGTTCCCACAACGCAGGGTATACCTAGCTCGCGACTTACGATGGCAGCGTGGCATGTTACTCCGCCTTTGTCGGTGACTATGGCGCCTGCAAGTTTCATGAAAGGCACGTAGTCAGGGTTAGTCATGTCTGTGACGAGTATGTCGCCCTTCTGCATGACCTTAGCTGCTTCTGTCGGGTTTGCAACGACTTTGGCTGTGCCCATGCCATATCCTCGCTTACCAGCTGCAATTCCTCTAATAACAACTTTCATTTCCACGTTTTTCGCTTCTCCAACTTCTCTTATCGGTGCCTGAACTTGTCGTGCACTCCAGACTGTTTCGGGTCTCGACTGCACTATAAACACGTTAGCTGGAAATGGTATGTCTCGGTCGATTGCCCATTCGATGTCTTGAGGCTTTCCATAGTGTTGCTCGATGCGCTTGGCCAGTTCCGCTAGCTTAAGAATCTCCTCATCATTCACGCAGGGTTGCTCTTGCTTGTCAACGGGTACGTCAGCATGAACCGTTTTCCCAGTCTGAGGATCGCGGATATACTGTACTGTCTTTTTGGACAGTCGCTTCTCGATTATTTTCATTGATACTTTGTCAACTATAAAATCGTCTGGTGTGACTGATCCGGAAACGACAGCTTCGCCCAGACCATGATTGCCCTCTATGACTATATGACGAGTGTCTCCTGTCACCGGGTTCAACGTGAATATGACTCCTGCGGCTCTGGAGTTCACCATTTTTTGAACCCCGACGCTTATGAAAACTTTTTCATGAGCGAAGCCTTTTTCGTTTCGATAAAAGATCGCGCGAGGAGTGAAGAGGCTGGACCAGCACTTCACAATGTTTTCAAGAAGTTCATCAACGCCTCTGACGTTCAGAAAAGTTTCTTGTTGACCTGCAAAAGACGCATCTGGCAAATCTTCCGCTGTGGCGCTGGATCTCACAGCAACAAAAACGTCCTTTAAATTGAGCTTTTTATTTAGCTCTTTGTAGGCTAATTTAACGGTGTTCTCAATTTCTTTAGGCATTGAAGACTTTTCGATGAGTTCGCGTATTTTCTTTGAAGCAGCGTTATATTGTTTTGGATCATTTATGTTGGTGACTGTTTCTTTGATTATCTCGTAAATCTTTTTCGCTATGTGCGTTTCCTCAATGAATTTTTCATACGCGTAGGCTGTCACGGCAAAGCCTGGAGGGACTGGTAGTCCAGCGCTTATCATTTCGCCGAGGTTAGCGTTCTTACCGCCTACCAAGGGAATGTCGGTCTTTCTCAGATTGTCAAACCATGTTACCAGATCTTTTTTTGTCCCGTTCAAGCCGTCTCCATCTCCGCCTCATCGGTTACGTCTGGAGATTGTGTTTTCTCGACTACTATTCTACACGGGATGGGAAGTTTTGCGCTTCCTCGTTTCAGGGATTCTTTGGCTGTTTCCACGCCATTGGCTTTAACTTTCACAGTTATGATCACTTGGTCTGGTTCTATCCGGGCTGCTGTGCCAATTGCTTTTCCAAAAGATCTTCGCATTCCCTGTTGAAGTCGGTCAGCATGGGCTCCAAAGATCATTTTGTTTTCTCTGAGAATAATATGAGGGTACGGATGGACCTGCATGAGATAATCGTTGACGAGCTTATCCATTAAGAGACGGTTTGTTGCCACTCGTGCTGCTTCTAAGGCGCTGTGGCGGATTTGAGCTCTCTTCAAGGCTATAAGTTTCGCTTCGTATTCAAAGTTTGCTTTGGTGTCCCCCATGGTGAACTTGTTTATTTTTGGGGGTGGAAAACCTTTCGCAAACTTTTTTCTTGTGTAGGCCTGCCCCTTTACAGGCCGGTAATTGCGTGCATGCATACAACATCCCTTTTGTAGCTTACAGCCTAGGCGATATTTAAACGATTTGTAACTGCATCTGCCGAGCTCTGCTTATCCCTCGAACTTTTTTGGTTAAGCGAGCGGCGGTTCTTTTGCGTCAAAACTATTGCTCACTTATATAGGTAACAATAGCTTTAGCATGGGTGAGAATGCCCAGCACTACTCAGACAACTCACGTGTTTATTCCAGGGAAGAATTGGAAATTATCACTAGCGGAGCTTGTCTCGTTCCTAGAAGCAAGAGAGGTCAAATTTGAGATATGCGCGTTCTCAAAAGCATTCTTTGCGACCAGCATCGAGAAGAGTGCAGGTGCCTTAGCTATCGCTGATTTGGGCGGGATCATAAAGATCGGTGAGGTAACCACAAACTTTGCAACACAGATAGTGGAAAAAGCGTTTCTTCGGAAAGACAAACAGGCTCAAGCGCAAATCAAAAACAGCATTACGTCAAACGGCTTAATTGATGAAATGTTTGAGGCAACTTCTGGAAAATCTGTTTTTGGAGTAAGTGTATACTGCGCAGAAGGGGCTTTGCGCCCAGTTTCCAAAATCATCCAACGATTTGTCGGGAGTTCTATAAAACGGGAACTGGCGGCTCATGGTAAGAAATCAAGGTTCATGGGATTTTCTAAAAATAGAGAGCAACCACAACTAAGCCATATTGAAGTTCTAAAGAAAAACTTGGTTGAAAACAAAGCGGAAATATTGTTCTGCGTAGGCAAAGAACAAATATGGTTAGCCACCACTATAGCCGTGCATAACCCCTTTGAATTCCAAAAACGCGATATAGGCAAACCAAACCAACGTAAAATTTTTGCCATATCCCCGCGGCTGGCAAGGATTATGGTAAACCTAGCTTCTTGCACTTCGGATAAACTTCTGCTTGATCCGTTCTGTGGAGTCGGCACAATCCTTCAAGAAGCACTGCTAACTAAAGCGAAAGTAGTCGGCGTGGACATAAACCCGTGGTGTGTCCAAGCTGCTAGGGAGAATCTGGAGTGGCTCAAAAGAGAATATGCGCTCAAAGAGGCAGAATACACGATTTTGCAAGGAGACGCGCGCAGATTAACGGACAAAATCGAACAGGAAGTGGACTGCATAGCAACAGAACCCGATCTAGGTCCAGCACTACGCCATATTCCCACCACACCATACTCAACAAAGATAATTGACAAACTCGAACCGTTGTACCATAGTTTCCTAGAAGAGGCATACAGAATACTGAAGAAAGAGGGGCGATTAGTACTAGTAACACCGTACATAAGAGCACGTTCAGGAAAACCAGTCACAATGTGCATTGAAGAGAAAGCTGTTAACATTGGTTTCAAAAGAGTTTGCCCTTTTCAGAAAGAGGTCTTCGCCAAAGATAGCAGGGTACAGGAGAGTTTGACGGAGATGGCTTCTTTTGTTGATGCCGAGAAAAGGCACAAGATCGGTCGAGAAATCCACATTTTCCAAAAATAGAAAAGAGATTGGCGGCTATACTTGCAGTCTTTTGTTCTTGAACCACATTTTGGCGAGTTCGTCATAGTTCGGGAAGATTTTCTTCAGGATTGGAATATACATTTGTATCTCTTCATCAGTCAAATATTGGAATTGAAACTCGCCCATGTACGGTGAGGGTTCGCCTTCTCGTGTGATGAATTCCATGTGCATGAAGGGGTCTCCGCGTTTGATGGTTATGGGGCGGCGGTCGTTGCTCAAGTTTACGAGCTCTAGGGCGAGGCGTCCGATGAAGCCGCTGTGCACTTTGGCGGCGTTCAGGAAGGATAAGCCCATTCTTCCGTACTTGCTTTTGGCTGTTAAGTGAGCCACGTAATTTGGCGGGGTGAAAACAACTTCGTAGGATATCAAGTTTTTATGTTCCAAGTAATGTAATGTGGTTTCTTCTTTGACGGTTAGAATGTAACCGTCTCCGTCGAGCAGCGTATAATCATACGGGTATACGCACTTGTAATTGTCAATCAGTTCCTTCAACTTGTCTCTTCCTAAGACGCCCAATTGTTGTTGAACCTCCAAACTTTCTACAAATACAGAACTGGCGCGTTATATATCTTTTGACAAATCTTATTGCGGAGGTTAGGAGCCACTCTGCGGCTTGCTCGGGTGTGTGTTGCGTCGTGTCTATAGTTACTTCTGGATTCAAAGGCGGTTCGTGATGTACCATTTTAGGATTTCTGTTATCGCTTTGTTGGAGTAGCCTGTCTCCTTAAGCGCCTTCTTCAAGTCCTTGACAGTCTCAATGTTCACGTTACCCACCAAGCAACAGTTACTTTGAATCTGTATTTAATACTTAATCCGATATCGGAATATGTCAGAAACCCCACCTAAACGCTTCTGAGACAGGAAATCACGCCAATCAAGTCGAAATTCTCATGCCCTAAAACCCCATTATGCACTAGCCATGCCCGACAAGTTCTCGGATGAGCCTAACATATAGTCCACACACAGAAGAGCAAGCAAACGGCGCCCTGAATTACATCAAAAAGTCTTGACCCATAAAACCGCGTGCTTATTCTTGTAGTTCGTCGTACAGATATCCCTATATTGCTCGTTGAAGTTTTGTCCACAACAGAAAGATTGCATAACGCCTTAAAGGAAGCAGATTCGACAAATGCTGGTTCAGAAGCAAGTTGTGGAAGCTTTAATGAAACCTGAAGCTTATGACGAAGACCCAGGTCACATTGAACTGGTCCAGACCCACATATCCTTCGTCTTTCTAACCAGAAACTTTGTCTATAAGGTGAAGAAGGCTGTAGACCTGGGATTTCTAGATTTTACCACTCTTGAAAAGAGGCGTTTCTTCTGTGAAAAAGAGTTGGAGCTCAACAGACGACTGTGTGAAGGCATGTACCTCGAGGTTGTTCCCATCAACAGATCAAACGTTATCAAGATAAAAGGTAAAGGAGAGACCGTTGAATACGCCGTGAAGATGAAGAGAATACCCCAAGAGAAAATGCTGAGCAAGCTTCTCGAAAAGAACAAGGTGGATAATGAGCTTATTGGCAGAATAGCAAAAATCATCGCGGAATTCCATTCAAAGGCCGAAACAAATAGGAGAATAAGCGAGTTCGGTTCCTTGGCGATAATAGAAACCAATTGGGAAGAGAACTTTGATCAGACCAAGGAGTTCGTCGGCACGACAATATCCACGACGGACTTCAAACTAATACGTGAAAGAATCAACGATTTCATGAGGCGAAACGTATCGCTTTTTGAGAAGAGAATCGCGGAAGGCAGAGTCAGAGATTGTCACGGAGACATCCATTCGGGTAACATCTTTATTGCAGACCGAATCTACATTTTCGACGCGATAGAATTCAACGAAAGATTTAGGTATTCCGACGTTGCCTCTGACATTGCCTTCTTAGCCATGGATTTAGACTTCAAAGAACGAACCGATCTGTCCAACTTCTTTGTTAAAAGGTATGTTGAATATTCTGGAGACCAAGGGTTGATGAGGCTTTTTCCTTTCTACAAATGCTACCGAGCCTACGTGCGAGGAAAAGTCACCAGTTTCAAACTAAAAGACCCCAACGTAGGTGATGAGGAAAAGAGGGCAGCAATAAAAGAAGCAAAAGCATACTTCAAAATAGCCTCCACCTACGCGAAAATTCTATAACCAAGGAAAAAGTTCACTTAGAGTCGAAATTGATCAGCTACATACTCGGGGATTTTCACTGTTCCCATGATAATCGGTTTTTGATGGCAATCGCTTCCTCCAGTCATGATTAATCCATGTTCTTTTGCAAACTTTACATAATGACTTGTTGTTAGGGAGTCATTTCTGGAGTGCCAACACTCCACGCCATCAATATATCTTAAGATTGACTCTTCTATTATCTCTGTCTGCTCAGGCAATGATTTAGTCAGCGTTACAATTGAGGTACCATGAGGATCGTTCGGATGAGCCAAAACTATTATTCCTCCAGCATTTCTCACCAGCCTAGACGCCTCTTCAATGTAAAGCGGATACTTCGGAACATCACACTTCACAAGATACTTATCAAAAGCCTCCTGTCTATTCCTAACAATCTCCTTTCTCACCAAATAATCCGCTATGTGAGGTCTCCCAAGTACTCCGTCAACCGAAGCCTGAATCTCCTCAAAATCATTTTTCGTTAACTTTTCAATTCCTTCCTTTTCAAACTCTGCATTAAGATTGTTTAAAATCTTTGCTGCTCTTTCCTCTCGATAATCAGCCATCTGCTGAAGTTTCGCCTCTAACTCCTTGCTCTTTTCGTCAAATTGGTAGCCCAAGAAATCTAACGATACGGGTTTGCCCTCGTGATATCTGGGATGCGAGAAAGTTACGTTCAATTCAACGCCAGAAACATAGCGGATTCCAGCTTTCCCAGCAGAAGCCATGGCGATCTCTTGACAGTCAATCGAATCGTGATCCGTAATCGACATCAACCCAATATTTCTGCGCTTAGCTTCTCTAACAATTTCTTTAACAGTCAAAACTCCGTCAGAATGTTTCGAATGAATATGCAAATCTATTATCATGACGAAACGGTGCCCAGCTACCTTTTTTCCATCCCGATCACGTACCAATCCTCGGGAGGATCATGCTCAGTGTCAACTGTCAAATGCATTATTGCGAGTTGCGGATACCTCTTCTTCAA
>Ga0315282_10005997_pt1 | contig 20483 bp, 13 predicted proteins | sample YL17G07_20_MG_FD_203693 | JGI IMG/M metagenome (GOLD analysis project Ga0315282, IMG submission 203693) | Sediment microbial communities from Yellowstone Lake, YNP, Wyoming, USA - YL17G07_20 | ecosystem: Environmental > Aquatic > Freshwater > Lake > Sediment | place: USA: Wyoming | collected... | reverse complement strand
CCATGTGGTTCCTCCGGACAAGGCCACGGAATATATGCCCGCGGGGATGGGAATCCAGATTCTGAACCTCAAAAAGGAGGACCAGGAAAAAATCGAGCGCTTCATCAATTCCCGGCTGAAGCGGGAAAACCCCGGCCTGGGCCGGCGCGAGCATCAGCGGGTTGAAACCCGCATCCGGGTGAAGTTTGAAAGCAAGGAAGCCCTGGTTGAGGAATATGTGCATAACATCAGCCACGGCGGCATTTTCATCGCCACGACCAAGCCCAAGCAGGTCGGAGAGTCAATCAGCGTTATCCTCACTCACCCGGAAACCGAGCAGGAAATGCTTTTGCGCGGAGAAGTCGCGCGCGTGGTCAGCGTGGAAGAAGCCAAAAAGATGCATACCCAGCCGGGAATGGGCATAAAATTCCTCGCCTTGGAGCCTTATGTCAAGTCCCAGATCGATGAGTTCATCAAGGCCGAAGCGCAAAAAAATGCCGGCAAAGAACTCATCGTCGAAGAATCATGAATTACTACTCGGAGCGCTTAATAAATGACCTTTTCCCGTAACCTGGATTCCCGCTGGAGTTTACCCCTGTGAAAACAGGGGCGGGAATGACAATTGCAGCCGCACGCTTTGGTCATGCCTGCGGAAGCAGGCATCCAGGTTCCTTTCATATGATTAGCGACCTCATCAGTAAGCGCAAACTATTTAGCGCTCCGAGTACCAGCTCAAATATAAAAATAGACCGTGAAGGTCGTGCCCTTGCCTTCCTCGCTCTCCACAAAAATGCTCCCGCCGTAAAGCTCAATCAGGGCCTTGGTGATGGAAAGACCAAGACCCGTGCCCGTGGGCGAGAACTGCTTGGCGTTGGGCGCGCGGTAAAAATCGGTGAAGAGTTTGCCCATGGAATCCCTGGGGATGCCGATGCCGGTGTCCGCAATGGTGCATTTGAGCTTGGTGTCCTTCTTGCTCAATTCCACCCGCACCGTCCCTCCCGCAGGTGTGTAGCGCACGGCATTGGAAATCAGGTTGGTGAAAATCTGCTGGATGGCCGCGCGCGAATAGCGCATCCGGGGAAGCACCGGCGGATGATTGAAATAGCTGCTGATGCCCTTGCCTTCCGCAGCGGTCTTCTCCACGCTAACCACCAGCTCAAGCTCGCTGATCAAATCGATTTCCTCCAGCTCCTCCGGCTTCGGCGGCTCCGCAGATTCCAGCCGCGATAGCTCCAGCAGGTCCCGGATCAAATCCACCAGACCCTGACCGCGCTTGAGCGCCCGGTCCAGAAATTCCTGTGCCTTGTCGCTCAACTTGTCCTGCTCCGTCAGCCGCACCGCGTGGATGAAGCTCATAATCGCGGACATCGGGCTTTTCAGCTCGTGAGCCACTGTCCGCGCAAATTCGCTCTTGATCTTCTCCCGCTTCGCCACCTCTTCATAGGCCCGAGCCAGCTCCTCCTCCCGACGCCGCAAACTCTCCATGATGGAATTGGTCAAAAACGCCGCAATGAAAATGGTGATGGAAAAAGCGCCGATATTCAGCAAAATCTGGTGCGGGCCGAGAAGGGCCTTCCGGTCCAGTGCCGGGTAGAGCGGGAAATAGGGAACCTTGTCGCTCGCAGTCAGCAAAACCAGGGTGATGAATAAAATCACCGCCCAGGCTGACTGGAGATAGCTGTCCCGCCGCGAAATCAAAATGCTGGTGATGATGATGTGGAAAATATAAAAAAAGTTGAAGGGGTTGAGCGCCCCGCCGGCAAAATAAAGCAGGAGGGTGAGCAAAACCAGGTCCAGGAAAATCTGCAGGTGCGCGAAAAACACCGCCCGGTTGAGCGCATCCGGGTCTTTTTCCCGGCCCTTGTAGCGCCGGTGAAGGACCAGGTAATAGAGCAGATTGAGCAAAGCCAGGACCAGGGCCACTCCCAGGATGCCCTGCCAGAAAAGCGGCAGCTGAAAAAGATAGATTCCCAGGACGACCGCTCCGATAACCCCGGCAATGGCCAGCCAGCGCAACTGGATCAGCCAGCGCGCGCCTTCAATCAAGCTGGATTCCGCAGGCAGCCAGAAAGGCCGATGGCGCACCGGGCGGTTAATTATCGCCAAGGGGTCTTGCCTCGAAAAGCATGTTAACCTCTATTTAAGCACTTTGCGTCTTTTTCTCAAGCTTGAAGCCCCGGCCTCCAAGAGCCTTTTTCCGGCCAACTTGCAATTTGGCTGGATTCAGGTTTCGATAAGCTCGATGAAGGACAGGATTGAAGGATACAAGGACCAGCGCGTGGTGGTGAATGCCCTGGGCGTGAAATATTCCGGCATTTATAAGGGGGGAGACGAGGACTGGGTCTATCTCCAGTGCGAGACCACTTGGGTGCAGATACCCTGGGCGGAAATCTCCTCCTTCAAACTGGAGGGCGAAGAGGAGTCATTCCCGCCCCGGGATATGGAACGCACCGCGGCCTATTTCAAGCCGCAGCTCAAGGATATGAAGCCGGTCTCCCAAGCCGGCCGGGACAAGGGCAGAGAGCCAAAGCAGTTCAAGAAAGGAAAAGCCTCTGACTGGGAGAAAGGGCAGGGCTAGCGCAGGAGCGATTCTTGCAGCCGGGCCAGTTCCGGGTCCCCAGGCGCCAGTTCCTTTGCCCTCCCCAGCAGAGCCTGCGCCCGGCTGTAATCCTTTTCCAAAAGCGCAATCTTGACCCGGAGTTTCAGCGAAGGCAAATGCCAGCTTGCAGAATTCAAGGCCGCGTCCGCATAATCTTTGGCTGATGCTAGCTCTCCCTCGTCAAATTTAATGGCGCCAAGTTCAAAAAGCGGTCCGGGATTTTGCGGCTCAAGCTCGGCTGCCCTGGCAAAATGCTCCACAGCTTCCCCCATTTTGCCCTCGCCCTTGAGCACCAGGCCCAGGTCATAATAAGCGTCTGCATAACCCGGACTGATGGAAATGGCTTTTTCAAGCAGCTCCCGGGCAGCAGCATCCTCTCCCATCTTCAGCTTGACCAGAGACAGGTTCACCATCGCCTCCGGGTAGTCAGGCATTAAGGCCAAAGCCCAGCTGAATTGACGCTCTGCGCTGGAAAGCCAGCCCCGGTCAAGCGCTGCCAGCCCGAGTTGGTTGTGAACAACCGTCCCTTCAGGAACTTCAAAAACCAGCTTGCGAAGATAGGAATAGCGGTTCCGGTAGCCGCGATTCGCAAACAGGGTCAGAAGGAAAAGCAACGCGAACAGAATCGCCCCCAGAGACATCGCAGAGCGGGGAAATTTTTTCCCGAGCCGGGACAGGGCTGCTCCCAGAGCCAGCGCGTAAAAAAGCGACGGCAGAAAAAGGAAACGAACTGCCATGGAATTGGGCAGGGAAATTAGATGCGAAACCGGCAAGAGAGACATCACCCAGAATAAACCGAGCACCGCCAAAGAATTGCGGCGGAAAAAACCAGCGAAGACCGCGGCCAGCGCAGCCGCCCAGCACACCCCGCAAACCAGGCTCGGCCACAGGGGATAACTCCCGGGAACAAACTTGTGCGAATAAAAGCCGTCCATCCGCAGCGGGTGGGGAAATGCCAAAATTTTGAGATACTCGGTCCAGAGCCGAGAAACCAAAAGAGGCTTTTTCCAGACCGGAACCCCTTCCAGAAACGCCCGCGCCGGCTCCAACCCCGGACCCGAAAGAGCCTGATGCCTAAGCCAGAAATAGCCGAGCAGCGCAAGCAAAATGAGCAAATAGCCGAACATCCTCTCCTTGAGCAGCTCCCTCATCCCCTGCTCTTTTGGCTTCAGCCACCAGTCCGAAACGAAAAATAGCCCGGGGGCTAAAACCGCAATCTCCTTGGAAAATAAGCCCAGCCCCACGCACAAAAAAATTGTAATATAAATCACAATTTTAGCACGGGGCTTCGCCGCCGCGGCTTTTTCCCATAAAAGCCAGCCGAGCAGGATGAAGAACCCGGCGAGCGTGTCGGTCCGTCCCGGAATCCAGGCCACAGACTCGGTGTGCGCCGGGTGAAGCGCGAACAGCGCGGTTGCCAGCAGGCCGGCCTCGGGCATCCATCTCCGGGCCAGGAAAAAGAAAAGGATAATCGCTCCCAGATAAAAGCCCAGATTCAGCAGGTGATAGCCGAGCGTGCTTTTCCCGGAAAGTCGCCAGTTGAGCTCGTAGCTCAAGATAATCATTGGCCGGTAATAAATGCCTTTGGCTTTGCCGGTCCAGAATTTATCCGTGAGCAGGTCCTTCAGGCCCTGCGGATGCTGGACCCGGGGATTGTTGAGAATGAGCAGGTATTCATCACTGATGAACTCACCGCGCAGCGACGGCAAATAGGCGATTATGGTCAGCCCGAGCGCCAGGGCCAGCAAAAGCTTTTCCCGATTCTTCATTGCCCCTCAACCTGGTCCAGGAATTGGCGGATGAAAACATCTTCCGGACGAATTTTCAGATATTCTTGCAAAAGCCTCAAGACCTGTTCGCGGTCGCCCTGCGCCAGGGCCATTTTCGCGCGCAAGAGCAAAAGGTCCGGAAAACGCGGGTTGAGACCGGCTAATTTCGAGATGGCTTTTTGGGCCCGCTCGAATTCCTGGCTGCGGAGCAAGGCGTCGGCGTATCCGGCCCAGGCATAGACATATTGCGGCCGGAGGTTTATGGCTATTTTAAATTCTCCGAGCGCTGAAGGCAGGTCGTTCTTCATGAGATAGATGGTTCCTAGAACTATGTGCGCCATGGAATTGCCCGGGTCAAGCCTTAGGGAATTTCGCAACTCCTTGTCCGCATCTTCCAGCCGGTTCTCCTTCAGGTGAACCTGGGCCAGACCCAGCCAGGCCCCGGCTTCGGCATCCTTAAATTTCAGCGCATCCTTGAAGGTCCTCTCCGCCTTGGCAAAATCGCCTCCGTCTTTGAAAGCCTGGCCTATGTGCACCAATTCGTATCCACGCTGGTCAGGCAGCCTGGGGACCGGGAGATAGGCCAAGCCCAAAAGCAAGGCCGCAGCGGTCAGAAGTCCCCAGAAGCGAAGCTCATCCTTTGAATTCACCGCCTGGTAAATTTCCTGCGCGCCGTATCCTGCGGGAACCAGCAGCAAGGCCATAAATCCCAGCCGGTACCGGGAGCTTACCAAAGTGAGAACCAGCGCCAGGCCGGAAAATAACAGCCCGGGTCCCAAAAACAAAAAGCGGTTCCTGCCGGACCTCGCGGAAAAAAGACCGGTTATGCCCAGTGCTATGACCACCGCGGAATTGACCAGGCACGCTCGCAGCGAGACCATCTGGCCGTGATAAAAATTAGGGTCAAAACTGGCGATGACCTCGCGGTTGTCAAGCAGGAGTTTGGTTTTGCGGGTCAGAAGATTCAGCCAGCTCGATGGGTGCTGCTTCGCCCAGGCCAGCCATTTCCGGAGATAAAAGCGGTTCTGCTCCGAGGCTTTTTCCATCCCGGATTCCCGAACCGGCATGGCCTGGAGATAGTCCCAACCGCCTCCCGGACGCAAATAGGGCATGCCCGGGGACTGGGGATTATTGCCCAGATAAAAATTCAGGCCGGAATTTTTCTGGACCAGGACCAGGTCTTTTTCCGCGCGATAATTTTGAATGGTCACCGGCGCCAGCGGGATGATAATCCCCAGGATGAAAACCAGGATTGCATAAAAACCTTTTTTCATTTCCCGGCTGGCAAGAAACCATATTGTTATTCCGGGAGCAACCGCAAGGCTTAGCGGCCAGAAGACCGCAGAAAGGCCCAGGCAAAGGCCGGAAAGAAATCCGCGTGAAAGCGGTCCGCGGTCATAGCCCAGGGCCAGGAGCAGGCAGAGGAGAAGGAAGAAGATATGGAAAGTCGGCGGCAGCATCCGGGTCTGGAAATAAACCATGGGCCAGTAAAAAGCCGCGAGCCCAGCGGAGATAAGCCCGGCCTGCTCGTCAAAGAGCTTCCGGGCGATGAGAAAAATCAGGAGCACATTCAAGGTGGCGATGAGCGATTGGAACAGCCTTGAAGAGAGGTAGGGATTGTGAAAAATCCTGCCGCAGCCTGCCAGGAAAAAAGCGTAGCCGGGAGAGTGAATGGGAATATAGGCCCAGAGGATTTGCCCGGACGCGATTTCCCTCGCCCAGTTGTCATACTCCAACTCGTCCAGCTGCGGATGATTGAAGACCGGAAGTTGTTTCATTTCGAAAACCGCGGCGACTCTTAGACCCAATGCCAGAGTCAATATCGCCGCCAGCCAGGCGAATTTTTTCATTGCCATTATTTTAACTCAACCCCGGCCGGGGATAAAAGGGGATGCCGGGCAAATGGTTTCGCCGGCAGAATTTTTCGGCTTGCGGCAAGCAGAACCATGAGGCAGCTTATTCAAGCCCTCCCATTCCAGCTCAACGCCTACAAGAGCTCCTCCAGAATTTCCGCAGCGTCCCTGATAAGCTTCGGGCAGACCGTATGAGGCAGATTTTTTTCCAGCGCCGTTTTCAATCCTTGGGCCGTGCTCATATCCGCTCCCAGCAGTTCCCGGCAAAGGAGCGAGCCCCGGCGCGACTTGAACCTCTTGACAAATTCCTGAACCAGCGCGTAAGTTTTTTCCTTGGCCGCGTTGTCCTCGGCCCGGGTCCGGCCGTATTTCAGGCCGAGCACCATGAAGGCTCCGGTGCAGGCGCCGCAGCTCTCGGCCAGCCTGGCCATTCCCGCTCCGAACCCGCTGGATATTTTCAAAAGCGTTTCGCGGTCCATGCCGTATTCAAGGCCGTAGATAGAGGCGATGGCCTGGGAACAACTGAATCCCTCATGGAAACATTCAACCGCCTGTTCAACTTTGCTCATCTCTAAATTCCTCCTGCGCCGGGCGCTATCGGATTTGGTCCCAGCTCGGCCGTGATGGCCGAGATGAAGAACACCAGGTTGTTCTTCATGGTGTCCCAGCCGAAAATTATGGCCTCCTCTCTGGAAAATTTCGCTTCTGCCATTTGCCCCTCCTTTACTACTCGGAGCGATTAATAGATGACATTTTCCCGCAACCTGGATTCCCGCTGGAGTTTACCCCTGTGAAAACAGGGGCGGGAATGACAATGGGGGGAGCGGGAATGACCATTGCAGCCGCGCGCTTTGGTCATGCCTGCCCCCATTTTCATGTGGGTAAACGGAAGCAGGCATCCAGGTTCCTTTCCTATGATTAGCGAGCTCATCAGTAAGCGCAAACGATTTAAAGCTCCGAGTAATAAATATAAGACCGGAAATCGGTCAAGGCCAGGGGGATGGCCTTGCGCTTCAGTGGCAGCTCTTGGGAAAAACAAGAGCTGCATTCAGGACAGGTTTTCGATAAGAACTCGAAGCCGCTGGTTCATTCCGGGCTTGCCGTCATAAAAGATGGAGACGATGGGGAGCTGGTTTTGCTGGGAGATTTCCTGCAGAAGCGCGTTGCAGATGGTGCCGGGCATGCAGCCGAAGGGCGCCGCGTTCACCACCAGCTGCGCGCCCTGGTCCAGGAATTTGATTGCCCTGCCCACCGTGATTATCGCCTCGCCCTCAAAATTCAGCGGCAGATATTTTTTGCCCGCATCCACCACCTCGCTTATCTCCGGCTCCTTCCGCTCCCAGAGCAGCGGCTCGGCCAGGGCAAAATATCTTTCCTCAACCCTGCTCAAAAACCGGTTGAGAACAAGGCTTTCCCCTCTTGCCCAGAAATTAACATAGTCCTGCTTCGCCCGGTGGTCCTGCATATAAGTCGTATAGAAAAACCATTCGGAAAGAGGCGACAGCCAGGCCTCTCCGCCGAATTCCTCAATCCTGCGCACCACCTGGTCATTATCAAACAAATTGGCGCGCACATAAATTTCGCCCACAATTCCGACCAGGGGCTTTGGCTCCTTGCGCACCGCTATCGAGGACAGACGCGCCATGGCTTGAGCGAAAACTTTTTCAAAACCCTTGCCGGCCGAAAGGGATGCTTCGAGTTCGCGCACGGTTTTTTCAATGGCGTCGTCGCTCTCGCCCGGGTTCATTTCATAGGGCCTAAGCCGGCACCCGGCCTTGAAAAGCAGGTCGCCCATCACGATGCAATGCCAGATTCTCTTGCGCAAATCCTCGGGCAGACCCTGGTAGGAATTGATCGAGCTGGGGGAAAGCAGAAGGATTTCCTTAAAACCCTTCCGGTTCAAAATCATCCGGTGCAAAAGCGCATACTGGCCGAACCGGCAGGGACCGTCCGCGGTGGCCATGAAAAAAGCGCATTTTTTCGGGTCCTCACCGCGCTCCTCAAGGGTCTTGAGCAAAGTCCCCACCGTGCTCGCGGTCGGAAGACACTCGCTCCCCCGGCTGACCGACCTCCCCAGCTCCAGGCTCTCCTCGGTCTCCAGCGGCAGAACCTCGGCCTGGTACCCGAAATTCTTCATCGCAGCCACGCCCAGCCTGGGCATGATCGGATGCATGGGCGGGACAAAAATTTTCCGTCTCTTTAACTCATCCTCGTCGGTCCTGGGCAGGTAGATGCCGGTGCGGGCTGTGAACTGCCCGAGGTTTTTGACCACATCGAGGAAAGCTTCCACGCGGGTGAGGTAGCCGGCGTCAGCACCGTGCTCATCGAATTCCAGGGCGAGCATGGGCTTGTCTCCCATAACCTGCTCGGCGTATTGGAGGAGGAAGCTGTCAGGACCGCAGTTGAAATTGGAGAAGTAAATGGGGAACAATCTCGGATGCTCGCGGATTTGGAGCAGGGCGCTGATGATGCGCTGGCCGTAAGACCAGTAGATGTTTTGGAACTCGCTCCCGAAAAGCTCGGGCTTGAAGGGCAGGGCGTCCAGGGGCAGGACATAAAAACCCAGTTCCGCGATTTTCTGGGTCAGTTCCAGGTTCATGCCTGTGTCAAAAACATTGTAGGGCCGGCCCAGAATGACGATTCCGGTTCGGCCCTCTCGCTCGAGCCGTTCCAGCATTTCCGCATTTTCGGACGCGACCTGGGCATTGAACTCGCGCAGCGTTTCTCCGGCCCTTTGCCAGGCCCGGCGCAATTCCGAGGCGCTTACCCCCAGTTTGTCCTTCAGCTTTTTCGCCAGCTCCTTCACCTGGCGGCGCTCGGGCCAGCGCAAGTCAATAATCGCGCTTAAAAGCCTGGAGTCGTCCCTGCCGTTGACCCGCAGATGCGAGCGCATAATCGATGGATACGATTGCACATAGGGGCAGAAGAAGGAATTGGTGGTGTGCGGGTTCGGCTCCGCGCTGATCATCTCCGGGATGAAAATCCAATCCAGCTTTTTTTCCCAAAGCGACAGGAAATGGCCGTAAGCGCTGACCACGGGAAAGCAAAAATCCCCGGCCGTGTTCTCCGCGCCCTTTTGCTTGGTCTCCGCGCTGGTCCCCTCCGTGGTTTCGATTTCATAGCCCAGCTCGGCGAAAAATCTTTGCCAGAAAGGCAAATAGTTCCAGGCGGTGAGGGCGAGGGGGATGCCGACCTTGCCGCGCGGATTGGATATTTTTATCCGGCCCGACTGCTTGAAGAGCCTGGCGCGATGGTCAAAAAGCCGGTGCTCGTCCCGCCTCAACCGCTTCTTGGTTTCCGGGTCCCTCCCGCAAAGATAGCCGAAGCTCGGCTCTTCCTCGCAACCCTCAATCCTCGCGTGAGTAATCAGGCACTGGTTCTCGCACAGCCTGCATTCATCCTTCCTGATTTCAATCTTGCGCTCTGCCAGGTCCAGGCCGCGAAAAGCAGGGGCGACCGGCCGGTCGCCCCTACGATGGTCCCTGGCCAGAAGCGCCGCTCCCACGCAGCCCAGGATGTGGCAATAGGGAGAGACCACCACCTCCACTCCGAGCAGGTTCTCAAACGCGGCCACCAGCCCGGGATTGCGCGCGGTTGCTCCCTGAAAGAAAATCCTGTCCCTGCTCCGCGGCCGGTTGCCAACAACCTTGTTGAGATAGTTCTGGGCCACGGAATAAAGCACTCCGGCCATGACCTCTTTTTTGGAAAACCCCTGGCGCAGCAGCCGGGAAACATCCTGCTCCATGAACACGGTGCAGCGGTCCGAGGTGTAGGGAGGATGTGCGCCCATGACCGCGGGGCCGATTTCCGCGACCGCGTAGCCCAGCTTTTTCGCCAGCTCCTCCACGAACGACCCGGTGCCCGCGGCGCAAACATAGTTGAGATTGGCCTGCCGCAGTTTGCCGTCCTGCACGAAAATGTATTTGCTGTCCTGGCCGCCAATCTCAAAAATGGTTTCAACCGCGGGGTCCCAGTGCCGCGCTCCCCGGTAATGGCAGGTGATTTCGTTAATCACCAGGTCCGCGCCGACAATGGCGCCGACCAGCTTCCGTCCCGAACCGGTGGTGGCGCAGCCCAGGACTTCCAGTTCCTTGTCCTTTTTGCGCAGGAGCTCGGACAGGGCGCGGAAAAGTTTCATCGCGGCGTTGACCGGCTCGCCGAGGGTGCCGCGGTAGATGTCAATCAAAACTTTTCCCTGCTCGTCAACCAGCGCCAGCTTGGTGCTGGTGGACCCGACATCGATTCCGAGGAATCCGCGGATTTGCTTTTCCGCGGGTATGAAGGAAACGCGGACCTCGTTGCCGAGCGCGTCGTCATAGCTTTCCAGCACTTCAAAACTCGGATATCTGGAGCGGACGAGTTCCAGCCTTGGCCTTCGCTCGGCCGAGGAGGCTTGAGCGGAATCTCCCAGGCATGACCAATTGATGTGAGAGGAGTCAATTCTCTCGGCCAGCATGGCCGCTCCCATGGCGCCGCAGAGGTGGGCTTCGGGGAAGCTTTCGAGTTCAGCCGGGGACAGGCTCCGGAGCCAGCGCAAAACTTGCTTGTTCTGGCTCACCCCTCCCACCACCGCGGTCAGGCCGGAAAGCGGTCTTCCGCGCAAGAGCGTGCGCAGCACGGTCCGGCACATCCCCCGGCAGAGGCCGCTCCAGAGCTGGTCCCGGGAGTATCCCTCCTGCTGGTAATGAATCAGGTCGGACTTGGCAAAGACCGAGCAGCGCGCGGCAACCGGAGGCGGGTCCTTGATTTCATCCGCCTCGCACAAATCGCCGTAGTCGATTTCCAGTCGGCTAGCCTGGTCATCGAGGAACGAGCCGGTGCCGGCGGCGCAGAGCGAGTTGCAGGTGTAGTTCTTGAATGCTCCTCGCTCGTCCAGCTCGATCAGTCCCACGCTGGTGCCGCCGATGTCCAGGATGTTTCGCACCCTGGGGAATCGCTGCTTGACGGAGCTGATTTGGGCGCGCACCAGGTCAACCGGTTTCAGGTTCAAGTTTTCGCAAATCAGGGGCGCGAGTCCGCCGGTGATTCCGAGCGCTTGGAGCGGGAACTGTTTGGTAACCGCGGCCAGGATTTTTCTGGCGCATCCTGCCGCATCTCCCTGGTGGGCGATATAGCTGCTGTGCCGGACGGCCTTGTTCTCGTCCAGGACCACCAGCTTCAAAAATAGGTTGCCCGCATCCAGGCCAACACGATACCCTTTCGGGCTGTCAGCCGTTTTATTCATTCGTCGACTCCCCTCCAATCTCCCCTTAACAAAATAAGGGGTTTAAGCCCGGATGTCAACCGAAGGCAAAGGAAAAGGCTTGCGCGGTTGCGGACTCGGACCGGGCTGGGTCTGGTCAGTCCGCGCTGACCCTGTTCTAGTAGGCGTAGAGCTTGCCGTAGGGCCGGGTGGAGACCGGGAACAATTTCAGGAAGGGTTTTTGGACTATTTCTTTCAGGTCCAGGCTGAATTCGCCGCAATAATCCTTGAGCAGGGCGGTCAACTCTTCCATTTCCCGGGCCGGAATCTTGTCAGTCATGCCGACTTCTTTGCCGACCTGGTTTCCAGTCACCTCCCCGCGGATATAGATGACTCCGCCGTGGATGCCGGTGCCGGTCCATCCGCCCACGATTTTTTCCCCCGGCTTCTTGTCCAGGCCGAGCAGGACCAGGATGCCCCCGGCCATGTATTCTCCGAAGAAATCACCGGCCGTGCCGCCGGCGATGAGCACCGGGGTCTGGCTGTCATAGGCCTTCATGTGGATGCCCACGCGGTACCCGACATTGCCCCGGAGGTAAAGCTTTCCGCCGCGCATCCCGTATCCGAGCACATCCCCGGCGTGACCGTGGATGATGACCTTTCCGGAATTCATGGTGTTGGATACCGCGTCCTGGGCGTTGGCGAAAACCTCCACCCGCGGGCCGTCCATAAAGGCTGCGAGGTCGTTCCCGGCTGTGCCATAAATATAAATTTTGAGCTCCGGGTCCGTAAGCCCGGTTCCCAGGTAGCGCTGTCCGTTCACTCCGCGCAATTCAATTATTTTGACCCCGTCCTCCACCAGCTCCCGCACCTTTTCATTGAGAAAGCGGTAATGAAGACCGCCAGCCTGGATAACTGCCTTGTCGCGGTCAAGCTTGACGCGGCCTGTCAGTTCGTCTCTTTCCATATCAGACGCGGTTTCCATCTTTCCTCCTCATCAAGCGCGACTTCGGCCGAGAATCTTTTCGCACCGCAAACAACGCGAAGAACGCAAAGAAGAAGCTGGTGAAGCTGATATGATGACAAGAAAATTGTGTTTCCGTTTCTCGTTCCTCTCATTACCCCATCGCCGCTCCCACCGGCTTGACCCCCAGGGTGTGGAGCGTTTCTGCATCCAGGCCCAGGCCGCGCAGCCGTTCGCGGTTGCCGCGCAGGGATTCAATGGCATTGATGCCCATGGCGCCCATGACCTCCTTGATTTCATGTTCCCATCCGCTCACCAGGTTGACCAGACGCTCCGCGGCCCATTCCGGGTCCAGCCGTCTAACCAGTTCGGGTCTTTGCGTGGCTATTCCCCAGGAGCAGTTGCCGGTATGGCATTTCTGGCAGATGTGGCAGCCCATGGCCGCCAGCGCCGCGGTGCCGATGGCGACCGCATCCGCGCCCAGCGCAATCAGCTTGACCGCGTCCGCGGCGCAGCGGACCGAGCCAGCCGCGACTATAGTTCCGAGATGCCTGATGCCTTCCTCCCGAAGCCGCTGGTCAACCACCGCCACCGCTATCTCAATGGGAATGCCCAGGTGGTCCCTCGTGATGAACGGCGCCGCGCCGGTGCCTCCTCGGAACCCGTCAATATAAATCTGGTCCGCGCCGGCGCGGAGAATCCCGGAGCAAATCGCTCCCACATTGTGCACCGCAGCTATTTTCACGCACACCGGCTTGTACCCCGTGGCTTCCTTCAAGGCGTAGATAAGCATCCTCAAATCTTCGATGGAATAGATGTCGTGCTGGGGAGCCGGACTCAAGGCATCCGTGCCCTCGGGTATCATCCTGGTCTCGGAGATGTGGCGGGGTATTTTTTCCGCCGGCAGATGTCCGCCGATGCCGGGCTTGGCTCCCTGTCCGATTTTTATCTGCATGCCCACGCCCACATTCAGGTATTCGGGCTGCACCCCGAATCTTCCGCTCGCCACCTGAATCATGATGTGGTCCCCGTAAGGATAAAGCTCTTTGGGCAGGCCGCCTTCGCCGGTGTACATCAGGGTGTTCAGCTCTTTGGCGGCCATGGCCAGGGCCTGGAAAGCGTTGTAGCTGATGGAGCCGTAGCTCATGGGCGCAAACAAAATGGGCAGCTCCACCCGGAGCGTTTTGGGCAGAGGGGTCTTCATCCTCCACTTGCCGTTGCTTTTTTCAAACTCAATTTTGTCCGGCCGTCTGCCGAGATAGGTGCGCAGCTCCATCGGCTCGCGCAGCGGGTCGATGCTCGGATTGGTCACCTGGCAGGCATCGAGCAGGAGATAGTCGTTGATGACCGGGTAGGGCTTGTCGTTTCCCATGCCGGTGAGCAGGATGCCGCCGGTATCGGCCTGCTTGTAGATGGACTTGAGCAGGAAGGGAGACCAGTTGTCATTGGGCCGGAAGGCGAGCGGGTTAAGCTCAATTGTGATAGCGCTTTCCGGGCAGAAGCACACGCAGCGGTGGCATCCGGCGCACTTTTCCGCAAGCGGTATGGGCTTGTCCTTGAACTCGAACGCGCCGAACCCGCAGTTCTGGACGCACCTTCCGCACTTGCGGCACTTCTGCTCGTCAATCACTATCCTGAAGTCGGGCTGAAGCATCTTCATTTGGATGCCTCCTCGTAAAAGCCGGAGACCATTTCCCCGGCGCGCGGCATCCAGACCGTGTCCGGCTGGGGACAAATCTCGCGGATGCCCGCCTCTTCGCTGGCAATATAAAGAACATCATCTTTTTTCGCGGCAATCATGGGCCGGAGCTTGACGCGGTCCGAGAGCCCGAACATACCCTCGCGGTGCCCGACCACGATGGCGAACGGCCCGTTCAAGAGCGCCGCGCCATAAACCTGGCGGATGGTTTCATGCAGCTTTTGGTTTGCCTCGTCCATCAAGTCAATGTTTTCCCAGAATTGGCTGGAAAAGATGGCAGGGATAAGCTCCAGGGGCACGCCCTGCTTGCGGTGGAGGAAGTCAAAGAGGTAGGCGATGGCCTCGGAGTCGGTCATCATGGTGCATCGGTATCCGAACATCTCGATGTATCTGCGGTTGATGCCGTAGGACGAGATTTCGCCGTTGTGGACGATGGCGGTATCGAGTATGGTGAAAGGATGCGCTCCTCCCCACCAGCCCGGGGTGTTGGTCGGGAACCGGGAATGGCCGATCCAGCAGTAGCCCTGGTATTCCTCCAGGCGGAAGAACCCGCCGATGTCGACCGGGAATCCCACGCCCTTGAACACGCCCATGTTCTTGCCGGAGCTGACCACGAACGCGCCCTTGAGCCGGGAGTTGACCTCGGTCACGCGCTTGACCACGAACTCGTCCGAGGCTGGCTCGCTGACATTGGTTCCGAGCGCCTCTTCGGTGGGCAGCACGAAGTAGCGGTGGAAGATGGGAGCGGCCCTGATGCCGGGCATGGGCCGGGTCGGAATCGGCTCGTCGTCGAAGATTTTGAAGTATTTGCTCAAGTATTCTTCGGCGAAGTTGCGTGCGTCGATATCCTCGTACATCAGGTGCAGGGCATACTGCTCGTCATGCTCGGGATAAATGCCGTACCCGGCGTATCCGGCTCCCAGGCCGTTGCCGCGCTCGACCATGTTGTCCAGGGACCTGGCCACCAGGTTCCCGCGGAACAGCTTCCGCTTCTCGCTCATGAGCGAGCTGATGCCGCACCCGCTCGGATTGCGCATTCCCAAATCCCATCTATATTCACGGCTCATTTTATTCATTCCCTCTATTTCCTGACCTTGGCCAGGAGCTTCAAAAGCTCTTCGCCGCCCCCGGCCTTCAATTCGGGAAGGCCGAGCTTCTTCCGGGTCGAGGCGCTGCCCCTGGCCATAGCCCCGGTTTTCTTGAAAATATCGATTGCGGCCTTGACCGATTCCGGAGCGGTTTCCCGGCCGAGCGCCAATTCGCGCAGCTGCCGGAAAAAGCGGTTCATGCCGATTCCCTGTCCGCAAAGCTCGGAACAGGTGTAGCAGTCAAGGCATTTCCAGATTTGCTCCGAGCACAGCACCTCATCCAGCCTTCCGGCGAGTATTTTTTGAAATATCTCGTGCGGCTTCCAGGACTCGTTGCTTATCTTGCTCGCAGGGCAGTCGTCCTTGCACGCGGAGCAGGCCACGCACTGGCGCATCATCTCCAAATCCATGACGCCCTTGACCGGCTCTATCTCCGCCTCCTTTTGCATGAGCCTGGAAAGCAGGCTGTTCGCCGGGACCCGGTGCCGGTCAAGCGCCAGCGCTTCCGGCTCAAGCCCGAGCGCGAGTCCCAGAAGCTCGGTGTAATAGAGCACGGGTATGGACAATTTTTCTCCGGCCCGGTTGAGGAGCATTTGGCCGGTCTCAAACTGGCTGTAGCAGGTGGGGCAGCCCGTGACAATGGCGTCTGCTCCAAGCTCTGCCAATTCCTTCAGCTTGGTCCTGACCGCGGCCAGGGAAAGCTCGTCCTCTCCCGCGTAAGTGAACGAGCCTCCGCAGCATAAAAGCCTGGTCTCGTGTTTCACCGGTTCCGCGCCAGTGGCCGCGACCAGCTCGTCGAATTTTTTCGCCGCAAACGGCTCGTCCAGGCGAAGATGCTGGGACGGCCGGAGCAGGTGGCAGCCGGGATGGGCGCCCACCCGGATGCCTTGCAGGGGCCGCTTTATCCGCCGGCGGATGCCCGCAGGAGTGATGTCATCATAAAGCGCTTCGATGAAATGCCTGACCCGGATGCTGCCCTTGTATTCCAGGCCGAACTCCGATATCTGCGCGTTCAGCTCCTGAACCGCAAACGGGTCTTTGCGGAACTCTGCCCAGGCGCTCTTCAGGCTGGAATAACAGCCGTTGCACGCGGTGACAATGTCCATGCCCATGGCCTCGGCCACGGCCAGGTTCCGGCCCGCAGTCAAAAGCCAGATATCGTGCCCCAGGCTTTTCACTCCGAAATTCTCCGGACAACAACTGAAGCGATTGCTCTCCGCAAACCGGATGCCGAGAGTCGAAAGAACCAGCTTCATGGAAAGCTCCAGGTGCGGAAACCGCGCCGGGATATGACAACCCCAGAAGACCACATACGCCATCTGCTCCTATCTCCTTCTGGCGATTCCTCGCCAATGATTAAAGAGGCAAAGAGTATGCCAAATTATGGAAGGCGGGGCGGGGATGAGGCAGTTCGCCCGAGTTGGAACTGTCCGGCGCAAGACAATGTCGCCGGTCCGTTTTCGAAAAAGAACCGCCGAGCAATTGCCCGGCGGTTCTGGGAAATCGAATCAGGAGAGCCGGTCAGTTCAGACCCATCCGCGGAGCTTCATGGCTTCCACTACCCGGTTCACGGCCACGACATAAGCGGCCTCGCGCATGTTGATTTTGTATTTTTTGGAAGTTTCGAGCGTGGCGTGATAGGCGGTGGTCATCTTGGCGTCCAGCCTCTCATGCACCTCTTTTTCCTCCCAGCAATACATGTAGAAGTTCTGGACCATTTCGAAGTAGGACACGGTGACTCCTCCGCCGTTGCAGAGGAAGTCGGGGATGAGGTGGACCCCGTTTTTGTAGAGTATGTCGTCAGCCTCGGGGGTGGTTGGTCCGTTGGCGAGTTCGGCGACGATTTTGGCCTTGATTTTGGAGGCGTTTTTGTCGGTGATGACATTTTCGATGGCGGAGGGCATAAGCACATCGACATCGAGTTCCAGGAGGTCTTCATTGCTTATGGGCTTGGTGTCCGGGAACTTGACGACCGAGCCGGTCTTGGCCTTGTGGGCGCCGACCGCCTCGGGGTCCAGGCCGTTCTTGTTATAGATTCCGCCCTTGGTGTCACTGACCGCGACCACCTTTGCTCCGAACAGCTTTTTGGCGAGCATGGCTGCGAAATATCCGGCATTGCCGTATCCCTGGATGGCGAAGCTGGCCTTGCCCAGGTCGAGCTTGAGGGCCTTGGCCGCCTCGCGCACCGTATAAAGACCGCCGCGGGCGGTGGCATCTCCCCGGCCCAGCGAGCCGCCGATGCAAACCGGCTTGCCGGTGATAACTCCGAACTGGTTCTTGCCGTTGAGTTTGCTGAACTCGTCCATCATCCAGGCCATGGTCTGGGAGTCGGTGTAGACATCAGGCGCGGGTATGTCTTTTTCCGGGCCGATGAACTGCCAGACCTGGTCGATGTAGGTCCGGCTCAAGCGCTCCAGCTCGCCCTTGCTCATCTTTTTGGGATTGCAGATGATGCCGCCCTTGGCCCCTCCCAGGGGGATGTCCATCAGCGAGCATTTCCAGGTCATCCACGCGGCCAAGGCCCGAACCGTGTCAATGGTCTCCTCCGGATGAAAACGGATGCCGCCCTTGGTAGGCCCGCGCGCGTCATTATACTGGACGCGGAAGCCGTTGAACACCTTGATGGTGCCGTCATCCATCCGCACCGGCAGCGAGACATGAACCTCGCGCGCCGGCACCCGGAGAATCGAGTGAACGCTCGAGTCCAGGTTCAGAATTTTCGCGCACCGGTCAAGCTGCTTCTGCGCAACCTCAAACGGATTCACTTTTTCCATCTCCTTCTCCTCCTTGAATTTATTTTTTTTAAAAACCGAATTCTTACCTTAAACAGCTCTTTGATTGAATGGCGACCACGGTTAGAGCGGAATTGATGAATGAATGTTGAGCCTTGAAGGCCGGTGACAGACCTTAAGGTCAGTAAATTGCTTTTTCCCCTACCTCCATAAAGAATTTCCTGCTAAATTATGCAATTATCAAGCCTGAAACTGATTATAATGAGCAAACACCGTGCCGGATTCGAGCGCGTGCTTTTCAACATTTTGAAAAATAAAATAAAAAATTTTCAGGCTTGGCAAAAAATGGCGCAAAAAACACAGAAAACGCAGCCAAATATTCCTGAAAATTATGTCAGTTTTGACGCAAATCCGCACTAAACAATGTTAAAGTTGACAATAATGTAAAATATGGTCTTTAACCCGCTCCAGCGGCTCTCCGCGTCCTTGCCGGCTGATTTTACTTCTTCAAATTGTAGTGGTTGGTGATGGGCATCCTCCTTCGCTTTATCTGGCGAAGAGCGAGCATGAGATGGCAAGCTATGGAGGACATGGACACCCATCTTTTCGGATAGCATTGGGTTCCATGACTATTTCTTTTTCAAATTATAGCGGTTAGTTATCGGCAATCTCCAATCTCTGCCAAAGGCTCGCGGAGTGATTTTGACTCCGGGCGGGGACTGCCGGCGTTTGTATTCATTGCGGTCAATCATTCGGATAACGCGCCTGACCGTTGCGGCATCGTATCCTTTTCCCACCAACTCCTCGTATCCCAGGTCTTCCAGGATGTATCCCTGGAGGATGGGGTCAAGCAGCTCGTAGGGCGGAAGCGTGTCCTGGTCTTTCTGGTTGGGCCGAAGCTCGGCTGAAGGCGGACGCTCCATCACGCTCCTCGGGATGATTTCCTTGCCCCGGCTCTGGTTGTAATATTCCGCAATCTTGTAGACCATGGTCTTGGGAACATCCTTGATCACGGCGAAGCCGCCAGCCATGTCCCCGTAGAGAGTGCAGTACCCGGTGGCTATCTCCGACTTGTTCCCGGTGGCGAGCACCATCCATCCGAACTTGTTCGAGAGCGCCATCAGCAAATTCCCGCGAACCCGGGCCTGGATGTTTTCCTCCGTAACATCCGGCTGCCGGCCATTGAACGCCGGCGCCAGGGTCGCCAGATATGCCTTGAAGACTTTTTCAATCGGAAGCTCAATCAGCCTGATGCCCAGATTCCTCGCCAGCCTGCGCGCATCGCTCTTGGTCCCCTGCGAGCTGAACCGGCTGGGCATGGTCACGGCCACAACCGATTCCCTCCCCAGAGCAGACACCGCAATGCAGGCCACGAGCGAGGAATCAATCCCGCCGGAAAGCCCGACCAGAACCTTCTTGAACCCGTTCTTCAGGACATAATCGCGCGTGCCGATGCAAAGCGCCTCAAACAATTCCTCCGCACCCTCGGGCCGCGGCTCAATCATTGGCGCGATGACCCTCCGCTTCGCAGCTCGCGCGAATGGAGGATGCTTGAGCTTGACCCGCCTGGCGCTCATCTTCGCGCGCTCCAGCTCAATCTGCTTCCTTATCCGTGGCTCCTGAAGCCGGTACCGGAAGACCTGTTCCAGGTCGATGTCCGCGACCAGCAGCTCTTCCTCAAAATATTTCGCCCGGGCAATCACCTCTCCCTTGGGATTGAAAACCATGGAACCGCCGTCAAAAACCAGCTCGTCCTGGCCTCCAACCATGTTGCAGAAAGCCACCACGGCCTGGCTGTCCGAGGCGCGAGTCCCGAACATCCGCTCCCGGAACTGCCCCTTGCGATAATGATAGGGCGAGCTCGATAGGTTCAAAATCATCTCCACCTCGCCCAGCTCCGCGCCCTCCGGATACCAGAGGTCCTCGCAAATGGTCAGCCCGACCCTGACCTCCCCCCATTCCAGAATCAGAGGACGGTCCCCGGCCTTGAAATACCGGTCCTCGTCAAACACTCCGTAATTCGGCAAATACCTCTTGTAATAGGATGCGCAAACACGGCCATCCTGGATAATAGCCGCTGCATTAAAATTGTCCTTCGATGCATCCACGAAGCCCACCACGCAGACCAGCGGCAGACCGCGCAAACTACGGCATAGAGCCTTCAGCGAAGCAAGGTTGTCCTTCACAAATGACGGCTTGAGAAGCAAATCCTCCGGCGGATACCCGGTCAGCGCAAGCTCCGGGAAAAGCACCAGGTCCGCATCCTTTTTCGCAGCCTCCCGGCAATAACCGACCACCCGGGCAAGGTTGCCCTCAATGTCCCCCACCACCGAGTTCACCTGCGCCAGAGCCACCCGCAGCCCGATGCTCGCACCGTCAGAACCGCCTCGCAATTTATTTCGCTCACCCATCAACATCTTTAACATTATAGCATTGTTCTTCTGCAAAAAAATTGGGATTGATTGAGAATTGGGGTCGGGTCTAAAGGGCCGGTTGCCCAAATCCCTTCCGGGCAGGGGCCGTCCTTTGAGGTCATTCCGAGCTTTTTTTTATTGTCATTCCGCGCTTGACGCGGAATCCAGGCGCTTTATCCTGATTGTTGGACCTGGCATAAGATT
>Ga0315282_10005996_pt1 | contig 20484 bp, 15 predicted proteins | sample YL17G07_20_MG_FD_203693 | JGI IMG/M metagenome (GOLD analysis project Ga0315282, IMG submission 203693) | Sediment microbial communities from Yellowstone Lake, YNP, Wyoming, USA - YL17G07_20 | ecosystem: Environmental > Aquatic > Freshwater > Lake > Sediment | place: USA: Wyoming | collected... | reverse complement strand
CGCCTTGACCTGCCGGGCTAGATCGAGCCGCCGCGCTGCCATAGCCCATCACCGCCGCCGGCGGAATTGCCGCTCCGAGAGCGGCCCGAGCCGTCGCCTCTGAAACCGCCGCGTCGCCACGGTCCCCTTGTCGTCGGAGGCCACGCTGGTCCGGTCGGAGATCACGACGCCGCTCAGGACCCGACGCACGCCCGGCACGCGCCGCGCCGCCTCGATCGAGGCGATCTGTTGCTCGATGCTGTCCACCTGGCCCACGAGGTAGACGTCGCCGCCGAAGGCCAGCGCCTTGACGTAAGTGGGGTTGGCTTCCGGGTTGCGCCCGAGCGCGTCCATCACCCTGGCCGCCAGCTCCTCGTCCGGACTTCGGCTGGGGATCTCCTCCTCGGCGACCAGCTCGTCGCGGACGGACTGGACCCCGGGGATGGCCCGCGCCAGCCGCTCGGCTTCCCGCGCGTCCCTCTGCGAGAACACGTGGCCCCGCAGGTGGACCACCCCGTCGGCGACGAAGGTGGCGTCGTCGAACACGACGATGCCGCGGTCGGCGAGCGCGCCGGCCACCTCGCTCCGGAGGGTCGCGTCGTCGACGATCTCGATCACCTCGTCGCGCCGAGCCTGGCCGACCAGGAGGTCGCTGACGACCTCCTTCACCCCTTTGACCTCGCCCGCCACGGCCTCGGCCTCCTGCTCTCTGGCCGCATCCGGCACGCGGCCGACCAGCGTGGCGATGCCGTCGTCGACCTCGACGCCCACGTCCTTGAGGCTGAGCCCGGGCGCCTCGGCGATCTCCGCCTCGGCGCTGGCCTGAAGCTCGGCGTCGTCGGCGTAGGGACTCATCGCCACCACCAGGGAGTCTCGCACCTCGCGGACCCCCTCGACGCGCGCCGCGATCTCCCTGGCCGCCTCCTTCTGCTCGGCCGAGTCCACCGTGCCGGTAAGCTGGACGGCGCCGTTCTCGACGCCAACCTGCACCAGGTCGGCCACGTTCAGCCGGCCATCCTCGGCCAGGGCGTGGATCACCCGACCGGCGATCTCCGCGTCGCGCACCGACCTTACCCCTCTCATCGTCACACCTCGAACGGCGTAGCTCTCTCGGTCCTGCGCTGATGGGCGCGAGCGACGGCACGACGGCGGTCGACAAGGGCACAGCCTGGCGGGCCGCTCCGACCGGGCGCAGACGCACCGCCGGCTTGCCGCCATAGCTGGCGGCGAGCTCCGGTCGAAGCCAGGCGAGATCCGGGCAAGTTACGTGCCAGGTTGGCGAGCGGGCAGGTCGGCTCGGGGTCAGCGCTCGCGGCCGAGACGGCCGGGCGTGATCGGCTTCTACCGGGGCGTCGAGGCCCCGCCAGCTTGGAGGAGCAGGCGAGTCAGGCGCCCCCCGAGCGTCGCCAGCGCGTCGGTGGGGAGGTAGTGGGCCGAGGCGGCGTCGAACAGGAGCTGCACCGAGGAAGGCAGCTCGTCGTCGCCCTGGTAGCAGATCACCGCGATGGGCACTCGCGGCAGAACGTCCAGCCAGAAGGAGACGTCCCCGATAGCCAGCGGCTTTGCGCCGTACTGAGCGGCTAGCTCGCGCAGCCGGGCGAAATCCGGGCCGAAGCCTCGGGCCAGCTCATCGCCGGAGTAGCCCTGGAAGGCCCGCTCGTACATCAGCCCGCCCGGCAGCTCTCGCAGAGACACCCACTGCCCGGCTAGCGGCGTCCCATCGGCGGTTCGGAAGTAGTGGGCGAGGAGCACCCGAAGCCAGAGGGCACGCTCGTGGTGCTCGGCAGCCAGCTCGTGCACCCCCAGGGACGGGTACTTCACGGCGAACAGCCGTCCGTAGACTCGGACGGCGAACTCCCGGGCCTCTGGGTCGTACTCCACCCCGGCGCGGGCCGCGATCCGCCGCGGGTCGACCTCGGCCAGCTCGGCCGAGACGCGCGCGACGAACGCATCGAGCTGCTCGTCCCGGGGGTCCCTTGGCTCGGCGGGAGCGCGGCCGTGGTCATCGTGGGCATCGCCCTCGTGGCCGTGGTCGTGGGGCGGGTGCTCGTGCTCGGTGCGATGGTTGTGAGCCAAGCGCCACCTCCTGGAAGTCCCCTTCAGTCGGGGACATGGTATCATGCGCCAGAGGTGCCCGCCAGGACTCGGGTGACGTTTGAGGCGACGAGGGCGGAGAACGCCCGGGGCGCGGGCGGGGAGGAGAGGAGCACGGTGGAGCCCAAGACGGTCGGCGAGTCGAAGATAACCATCTCGCAGCAGATGCTGCCCTCCGACGCCAACTCCTTTGGCTTCGTCCACGGCGGCACGATCATGAAGCTGGTGGACACGGCGGCGGGCGTCGTCGCCATGCGCCACGCCCGGCGCCGAGTGGCGACCGCCGCCATCGACAGCATGAGCTTCCTTTCGCCGGTCCGCGTCGGCGACCTCGTGACGGTTCGGGCTTCGGTCAACGACGTGGGACGGACGTCGATGGAGGTTGGCGTCCGGGTCGACGTGGAGGACCTGCTGACCGGCTGGGTGACGCACACCTCGTCGGCCTACCTGGTGATGGTCGCGCTCGACGAGCAGGGGCGCCCGGCCGAGGTGCCGGGGCTGATCGCCGAGACGGAGGAGGAGCGACGCCGGATGGCGAAGGCGAAGACGCGCCGCGCGCGCCGCGAATGGGCCCGCAGGCATCCGGTCGCCGAAGCCGAACCGGGCGAGGCCCTCACCCCAACCCTCTCCCAAGGGGAGAGGGAGAGCGCTTCCCCCTTCCCTCGCGGGGAAGGGGGCCAGGGGGTTGGGTCCGGCTCTCTCCCAGCCCCCGGGGAGGGGGTTAGGTCCGGGCCAACCTTCGGCATCCCGGCCCGGATTCCGCCTGGTCGTTCCGCCCGGCCGGTGGTCGTCGGCCACCGTGGCGCGGCGGGGCACGCCCCGGAGAACACCCTGGCCGCCTTCGAGCGCGGCCTGGCCCTCGGCGCCGACGTCATCGAGTGCGACGTGCACCTGACCCGAGACGGGCGACTGGCCATCATACACGATCACACCGTGGACCGGACGACCAGCGGCGCCGGCCCGGTCGGCGGCTACAGCCTGGCCGAGCTGAAGGCGCTGGACGCGGGCGCCTGGCGGGGTCCGGAGTTCGCCGGGCAGCGGGTGCCGGCGCTCGAGGAGGTGCTCGACCTGGCCCGGGGCCGGGCGCGCGTCGCGATTGAGGTCAAGCAGGGCCCCGTGTTCTACCCGGGGCTCGAGGAGGCGCTGGTCGCCACCCTGGAGAGGTTCGGCGCGGTCGGCGAGGTCCTCGTCATCTCCTTCGACCACCGGTCGGTCCGGCGCGTCCGCGAGCTCAACCCGGCGGTGGCCGTCGGCGTCCTCTACTCGGCGCGGCCGGTCGACCCGGCTGCGCTGGCCAGCGCCGCCGGCGCCCAGGCTCTCCTGCCCCACTGGGCGCTGATCACGCGGGAGGACGTCGAGGAGGCGCACCGGGCGGGCCTCCTGGTGCTGCCCTGGACGGCGAACGAGCCCGAGCTGATCGCCCGGCTGCTGGCGATGGGCGTGGACGGCGCGGCGAGCGACTACCCGGACCGGCTCAGGGCCGTGGCGGACGGCCTCTAGCGCCTGCCCGGCAGGACGTGGCTCAAGCGTTGGGAGCAGGCTATGCAGGCAGACTCACGGTTCGACCCGGCAGGTCGGCGACTGACTGCCCAGAACACTGCAGATGGGCAGGTGGCCATTGCGACGGCCAAACCGCTGCTGCGTGGATGGCTACACGCCGGGGCGGCGGCTGGAGCCATCGTCGTGACCATCCCACTACTCGTGCAGACCCGCCACGATTTCCTCCGGTGCGTCTCACTCCTCGTCTTCGGACTGAGCATGGTCGCGCTGTACACCGCCAGCGCCATCTACCACATCGGCACGTGGCAGGGACGACGGCGAAGGGTGCTGCGTTCGCTCGATCACGCGAGCATCTTCGTGCTGATCGCGGGCACGTACACGCCGATCAGCGTCAACGTGCTTTGTGGATCTCTGCGCCTGGCCGTGCTCGGCGTGATCTGGACTCTGGCGATTGTGGGGGTAACGACCGCCATCTCCGCGCTCCGACTGCCCCGCTGGGGCTATACCGGGCTTTACGTGGCCATGGGTTGGGTGGCCCTGGTCCCGTTGCCGAAGCTCACTCAGTTGCTCTCATGGCAGCCACTCGCGCTGCTGGTCGCCGGCGGCGTGCTGTACACGATTGGCGCGGTGATCTACGGGCTGCGCCGACCGGACCCGCTGCCTCGGATCTTCGGCTTCCACGAGGTCTTCCACCTGTTCGTGATCGCCGGCAGTGTCGCGTTCGTCACCGTGGTCTGGATCTGGGTGGTGCCATACCCCCGAGCCTAGCCGACCGTCAAGCCCCAACCCCGCTTTGGCCTCTGAACAAGGCGAGACCGGGTCCAGCCGGTGATACCTCCGTGCTACGGGCAATCCAGCCCGCTCGCCGCCGGCACGTCCCGGTCCGGGAAGTAGGTCCGGCCGTCGACGCCGTGCGCCCAGACGTTGGTCGACAGGCTTCGGCCCGCGACGGCCACTCGGAAGTAGTACCGGCTGGTAGGGTCGCGGGCCTCGCCCACCTCGACGTCCTCGAAGACCCACCTCGGATAGGCCGGGTCCTGCTGACCCATCAGCACCCGACGCCCCCGGATTACCTCCGCCGGGCCGCCGTCGAGCGACTTGAGCAGCCAGACGTCTGGATTGTAGCTGGGCGAGACCGACGTGTTCGGGGAATCGGCGTCCAGAAGCAGCACGTCCACGTTGGCGAAGCGAGCGCGGTCGACCGGGCGCTCGTGTCCCGCGCCGTCGTGGGGCCAGACGACGTCGACCCGCGCCGCGAGCCTATCCGGAAGGTCGGTGCCGACGGGGGTCATCCGCTGGGGCGAGTACGTCCGGCCGTCGAGCCCGTGGGCCCAGACGTTGCTGCGAAAGCGCGGCTCGGCGTAGGTATCCTCGTCGGAGGTGAGATCGTCGGCCACCTTCAGCCAGAAGTACACCCGCCTCTTCGGGTCCTGGGCCGCCCTCACGTCCACGTCGTTGAACTCCCAGATAGGGAAGGAGCGGCCCTCCACCGCGATGGCTCGCTTGACGCCCTGGGCGACCACCTCGCCGGGCCGGTCGTCGACCGCCGCGACCAGGCTGACGCGGGGGGAGTAGCTGCACGGCACGGGCTGGCGCGTGTTCGCGTGGAACAGGTAGGCCATCACGTTCGCAAGCGGCGCCTCGGCCACTGGGGCGAACTGGCCCGCGTAGCCGTGCGGCCAGACCACCTCGATCCTGGCGTCCACCCGCGCCGGGAAGCGGCCCGTCGGCCGGACGCCCAGGCTCAGGTCATGGGTCGTCCCGGCCAGCAGGTCGACGGTCGTGCTGAAGTAGGCCGCGCCCGGACCGCCGGGCGAGCGCGAGGTCACCTCCGGGCCGTCCCACCACGCCTCGATCGTGTAAGCGCCCTCCGGCACGCTGAAGGCGAACGCGCCGTCTCCGTTGGCGTAGATGGTCGGCAGCCCGGGATCCGGACGGACGACGATCTGGGCCCCCGGCGCGAGGGGCTCGCCCTCCTGGCGCAGGCCGGTGCCGGCGTCGTCGTACCAGACGATGCCACGGACGTTCGCCAGAGGTTGCGGCTGGGCCGCGGGGCCCGAGTCAGCCCGGCCGACCCCGGCGGTGGCCAGAGCCAGCACGACGGCCAGGGCCGAGAGGGCGATCCGTGGCACCCGGAGCTGCGGACGCGGCATATCTGCCTCCGGCGAACATTGTAGCGCATGCTCTGCCTTTCTCTCAAGCTCTGGGACGTTGGGTCGGATCGGAGGCTTGAAGCCCAGTCGGCCGGATGCTAGAATCGCCGGCAGATGGACGGCGTTCACCGACGGCTACCGGACCTGGATCGTCGGTCCCCAGGGGCTCCAGCAGCGGCTGAACACCGAGCGCTTCGCCTGGGAGCGTGACAAGCCGGCGACGAGCGCGCCCGACTCGGCCCCGTGCTCGGTGACGCCGCAGGTCGTGACGTCCGTGTCCACTCGACGGGACCCGGACGGCTCGCTCGTCTGGCAGGGCTCGCTCCGGAACCCCTGTGGCGGCGTAGCGAGCTTCGTCGTCGACGTCACGGCGCGCCGAAGCGGGGACGGCCTGCCCTTCGCGGATGCCCCGACCATCCTCGTCCAGGACCTGGCTCCAGGCAGCACCCGATCGATATCCACCCGGATCCCGGGCGCCGGCTCGGCCACGTGGGTCAACTGGGAGGTCGCCCGGAGCGACGGCGCGGCGTGGGCGTGCTTCGGGCCCGGGGGCACGGGCTGCGCGACGAGCGACCCTCTCGTGGGTAGCGCCATCCGACTGCTCCTGGGCTCGGAGGAGGGGACCTGGCTCCTCAAAGTCGCGAGCGAGCACGGCGTGCGCGCCGTGCGACGGCAGACGCCATTCCAGGCGCTGGGCAGCTACCAACACGCGACGAAGACGGTAGCCCTCGACCAGCAGCTCGACTCCTACTCGAGCTGGGTCCGTGCAGCCGTCCTGGCGCACGAGCTGCAGCACGCGGCGGACGACGCGGCCGGGCTCTGGCCGACGACCAGCGCTCAGTGCTACCGAGCGGAAGAGAGGGCCTTCCGCCGCGAGGCCAGCGTGTGGGTCGGACTGTGGCACGGCCACCTGCCGCCGAACGCGGATGCGGTCCACGCCGAGCTGAACGCCATCGCCCTGGCCGTGTACCGAAACCCGGTGGGCTTCGCCGCAGCCCTGGTGCCGGTCTACGGGAGCGAGTGCGCGGAGTAGGCAAGCAGCAGTCACTTGGCGGTCAGGACCCGTGGTCCTGGCGCGTTGGTTGCCGCCACGCCGCCAGCGCGACCAGGGAAATACCCGTCAGTAAGGGGTAGGACTGAGACGGCAAGCTGCGGAGCTGCTCGACGCCAGCACGCTTCGTCGCCTGGTCGCACCCCACCGACAGCGCGGCGCTCGCCGCCAGGAGCAGCAACCTCCAACGCGCCCTCATCGCGTTTACCTGGCTCGCGAGCTTGCTCGGCGGCGGAGCCAGGCAGACTGCAATCCGCTCAATCCGTGCCCCGAATCCGTTGACAGCCGCACCAGCCCTCTCACGTCAGGTCCAGCTCGCGCAGGTCGAAGACCGGCCCGTCGCGGCAGACGCGCTGGAGGCCGTGGCGGGTCCGGACGACGCAGCCAAGGCAGACGCCCATCGCGCAGCCCATGCGCTCCTCCATCGAGATCTGCACGGGCAGGCCGCAGGGCAGGTCCAGCCGGGCCAGCGCCTTGAGCATTGGCAGCGGGCCGCAGGCGAAGAGCTGGTCCGCCCAGCAGAGGTACTCGGCGAGCGGCTCGGTCACGAGCCCCGGCCGGCCCGCGGAGCCATCGTCGGTTGTGACGACGTACTCGACCTCGGGCGGCAGGAGCTCGGCGGGGAAGACCTTCGCCGCCGTCCGGAACCCGGCGACCAGCGTTACCGAGACGCCCTTCGCCAGCGCTTCCTCGGCGAGCGCGACGAGGGGAGGGACGCCGCCGCCGCCGCCGACGAGCAGCGCCTGCCGGGTCGAAGCTTTCAGCTCGAAGGGTCGGCCCAGCGGCCCGAGCACGTCCAGCGCCTCCCCCGGCCGGGCGCGCGACAGGAGCGCGGTCCCCCGGCCGACGACGTCGTAGAGGATCTCTATCTCGCCACTCTCCCGGTGCGTCCGCATAATGCTGAGTGGCCGCCGCAGGAGCGGGTCCCAGGCGAGCGAGCTTACCCCCTCTCCCTTCGCAAACGCATCGGCGATGGGAGAGGGCTGGGGTGAGGGCCGATCGGGGTTCGTCGGCCTAGCCCAGACCGGCGCGCAGCGGACGTGGACGAACTGCCCCGGCCGGGCGTGCGCAGCTATCTCCGGCACGTGCAGCCGCAGGAGGTACGTGCCCTGGGCGACTTCGGCGTTCGAGACGACGGGGGCGAGGACTTGCTTCACGTCAACTCGCTCATGCTAGCTGGGAAGTGGGCGGATTCGGTATCTTCGGCTGCCGAAACGACATCGTGGCCGAGGCTCTTCAGGAAGCTCACGGTGACCATGAACACGTTCTGGTCAGCGAGGAACCTCATCTGCCGGCACCGCTAAGCCACATGGATCTCCTCTAACGTGATCACCTCGATGGCATACTGGATGCAGGCCCTTATGTCTTCGATGTACAGGTCCGGATAGTAGTCTCGGATGATCGCCTCAAAAGGGATCCCAGCGGCGACCAGTTCGAGGACTTCCTGCACCGTGATCCTGGTTGCCGCTACACGGGGCTTCCCGAAGCGGATGCTGGGGTTGACCTCGATCCGAGTCTTCATCCTCTCTTCCCTGTAGGCCTGATGACCGGCGCCGACGGGTAGCACGCCTCCGCACTGGGGTTTGGACCTGCATCCAATACTGTACCACGGGCCACACGGAGGCGCAAACCGACCAATGCGTGGCCTCTTCGCTTTCACCCAGGGCGAAGCGAGCAATGTGCTCCGCCGGGGTTGATGTGGTAGGCGCGCAGGCGGTCGATGGCATAGCGCACGCACGCGTTGATGCCCTCGATCTCCAGAGCCGGCGCGAAGACCAGATAACGCACGCATCCGACCCGCTACGCCCGCGCCTTCTCCTCCGCCTTCAGGTACTCCGGCAGCGGGAGCACGCTGTAGCCGTCGGTGCCGTTCGCGAGCGACTCGACCGCCGCGCGGAAGGTGTCCAGGCTGGTGAACACGGGCAGGCCCCGCTCGGTCGCCGCCCGCCGGATGCTGAAGCCGTCCTTCAGCGGCGACCGCTGCCCCGTCACCGTGTTCACCACGGCCTGCACCAGCCCCTCCTGGATGACGTCGACGACGTTCGGGTGCCCCATGCTCAGCTTCTTCGTGATCATCTGGACGGGCAGCCCGAGCCCGGTTATCATCGCCGCGGTCCCCTCGGTGGCGTAGAGGCCGTACCCGAGCCAGGCCAGCTTCTCGACGATGGGGACTGCCTCCGGCTTGTCCTTGTCGGCGATGCTCAGGAGCAGGCTCCCCTTCGCCGGCAGGAGGTTGCGCGACGCCATCAGGCACTTGGTCAGCGCCGGGATGAACTCCCGATCGACGCCCATCACCTCGCCGGTCGACTTCATCTCCGGGCCGAGGTAGGTGTCGACGCCGACGAGCTTCGCCATCGAGAAGACCGGCGCCTTAATCGCCACCAGCGGCTGCTCCGGGCAGAGGCCGGTCCGGTGGCCCATCTCCGCCAGCGTCTCCCCCAGCATCACCCGGGTCGCGAGCCGGACCATCGGCACGCCGGTGACCTTGGAGATAAACGGCACCGTCCGGCTGGCCCGGGGATTCACCTCCAGGACGTAGACCTCGCCCTGGTAGATGACGTACTGGACGTTCATCAGCCCCCGGACGCCAAGCTCCAGGCCGATCCGGACCGTGTAGTCGACGATGGTCTCGACGTCCTTCGGCGTCAGGCTGACACCCGGATAGACGGCCATGGAATCGCCAGAGTGGACGCCGGCCCGCTCGATGTGCTCCATGATGCCGGGGATGAGCACGTCACGGCCGTCGCCGACGGCGTCGACCTCGCACTCCTTCCCCTCGAAGTACTTGTCGACGAGGATCGGGTGCTTCGTCGAGATCTCGGCCGCCGCCTCGACGTAGCGGACCAGCTCGTCCTCGTTCTGGACGATCTCCATCGCCCGGCCGCCCAGGACGTAGGAGGGCCGGACGAGCACCGGATAGCCGATGCGCGAGGCGACGACCAGCGCATCCTCGACGCTCGTCACGGCGGCGCCCGGCGGACGGAGGATGCCCAACTGGTTCAGGAAGTCCTCGAAGCGCTCCCGGTCCTCGGCCAGGTCGATGGTCTCGGCGCCGCTCCCGATGATCGAGGCGCCGCCGTGCTCCAGCGGCTCGGCCAGGTTGATGGCGGTCTGCCCGCCGAACTGGACGATGGCCGGCGTCTCGGCGATGCCCTCGTTCTCGATGACGTCCCGGACGCTCTCCTCGTCCAGCGGCTCGAAGTACAGCCGGTCCGAGGTGTCGAAGTCGGTCGAGACGGTCTCGGGGTTGCTGTTGACCATGATGGCCTTCGCGCCGGCCTCCTGGAGGGCCCAGGCCGAGTGGACGCTGCAGTAGTCGAACTCGATGCCCTGGCCGATCCGGATGGGGCCGGAGCCGATGACGACGGCCCGCTTGCCCTCCAGGGGCGTGGCCTCGTTCTCCTCCTCGTAGGTGCTGTAGAAGTAGGGGGTGGCGGCCTCGAACTCGGCGGCGCAGGTGTCGACCATCTTGTAGACCGGCCTGATGCTCCACTCCTGGCGCAGCTCGCGGACCTTCTCCGAAAGCCCCTCGCCCAGCCCGAGGCCGGCGATGATCTCGTCGGAGAAGCCCAGCCGCTTCGCCTCCCAGAGCAGCTCCGGCGTGAGCTTGTCCGCTCCCAGCAGCCGGTGCTCCATCGCCACGATGCTCTGGAACCGCCGGAGGAACCAGCGGTCGATGGCCGTCCGCCGGTGCAGCTCCTCGACGTCGACGCCCCTCCGGAGGGCGGCGAAGAGGGCCCAGAGGCGCTGGTCGTTGGGCGTGTCGACGAGCTCCCAGAGGGAGCGGCTGCCCAGCGGCGGCGGGTCTTCGAGCGTCCAGCTCCGATCCTCCCAGCGCAGCGACCGCCGACCGATCTCCAGCGAGCGCACGGCCTTCTGGAGGGCGGCCTCGAAGCAGCGGTCGATGGCCATGACCTCGCCCGTCGCCTTCATCTGCGGGCCGATGGTCCGGTCGCCAGAGGGGAACTTGTCGAATGGCCAGCGCGGGATCTTGACGACGCAGTAGTCGAGCGCGGGCTCGAAGGCGGCGCAGGTCTTCCGCGTGACGGCGTTGGCGATCTCGTCGAGCCGCCGGCCGACGGCCATCTTGGCGGCGACCCGGGCGATGGGGTAGCCGGTGGCTTTGGAGGCGAGGGCCGAGGACCGGCTGACCCGGGGGTTCACCTCGATCACGTAGTACCGCATCGAGCCAGGGTCGAGGGCGAACTGGATGTTGCAGCCGCCCTCGATGCCCAGCGCGCGGATGATCTTGATCGAGGCCGTCCGGAGCATCTGGTACTCTTTGTCCGAGAGGGTCTGGCTCGGCGCGACGACGATGCTGTCGCCGGTGTGGACCCCCATCGGGTCGACGTTCTCCATGTTGCAGATGGTGATGCAGGTGTCGTTCGCGTCCCGCATCACCTCGTACTCGATCTCCTTCCAGCCGACGACGCTCTCCTCGACGAGCACCTGGTGGATCGGGCTGGCCTGGAGCCCATAGGAGACGACCCGGTCGAACTCCTCAAGCGTTCGGGCGAAGCCCCCGCCGGTGCCCCCCAGCGTGTAGGCCGGGCGGATGATGACGGGGAGCGAGAGCCTACTCAGGAGGGCGCGGGCCTCCTCGAGCGAGTAGACCGTGGCGCTCGGCGGCACCGGCTCGCCGATCTCCCGCAGCATCCGCTTGAACAGCTCGCGGTCCTCGGCTTTTCGGATGGTTTCCAGCGGGGTGCCCAGCAGACGGACGTCGAAGCGGTCCAGCACTCCGGCGTCGGCCAGCTCGACGGCCAGGTTGAGGCCGGTCTGTCCGCCGAGCGTTGGCAGCAGCCCGTCGGGCCGCTCGCGCTCGACGATTCGCGCCAGCACCTCGACGGTGAGTGGCTCGATGTACACGACGTCGGCGATGCCCTGATCGGTCATGATGGTGGCCGGGTTGGAGTTGACCAGGACCGAGGTGACGCCCTCCTCGCGCAGCGCCTTGCAGGCCTGCGTGCCGGCGTAATCGAACTCGGCTGCCTGGCCGATGACGATCGGCCCCGAGCCGATGACCATCACCTTCTTGATGTCGTTACTGGCCATTGGCCCGGCCTCCATTCCCGTCGAGTCGGGAGGCATGCGCATCGGCCCTTGCCTCCCATTCAGAGGGCTGGCTCCCCGGCCCCTCTTCCGCCGAGCGGTGGAGGGACGCCTCTTCCCCGTTCCCCCGCGGGGAAGGGGGGGTGGGTTCAGCCCTCACCCCGCCTTCGGCACCCCTCTCCCGCAAAGCGGGAGAGGGGCCGGGAGTGAGGGCACCCTCGACCAACCGCAAGAAGCGGTCGAAGAGGTACTGGTTGTCCTGCGGCCCCGGCGAGCCCTCCGGGTGGTACTGGACCGAGAAGACCGGGAGCGTCGGGTGGGCCAGCCCCTCGACGGACCCGTCGTTCAGATTGACGTGCGAGACGAAGAACCCACTCTCCGGCGGGATCGACCGGGCATCCACCTGGAACTCGTGGTTCTGCGAGGTGACGTGGACCCGGCCGGTCGTGAGATCCTTGACCGGGTGGTTGCCGCCGTGGTGGCCGAACTTCAGTCGGCTTGTGGTCCCGCCAATGGCCTGGCCGAGGAGCTGGTGCCCCAGGCAGATGCCCATCAGCGGCAGCCGACTCGCCAGCAGCCCCCGGACCATCTCCACCTGGCTCGGCAGCGTCGCCGGGTCGCCCGGCCCGTTGGCGACGACGACGCCGTCGGGCCGCAGCGAGAGGACGTCTTCGGCGGTGGCCGTGTGCGGGACGACGAGCACCTCGGCGCCGCGCCGCCGCAGCGACCGGAGGATGTTGTGCTTGACCCCGCAGTCGACGACGACGACGCGGGGAGGGACGGACCTAACCCCCTGACCCCCTTCCCCGCGGGGGAAGGGGGAACCCTCTCCCCTCCCCGCGCCGGGGAGGGGCTGGGGGAGAGGTCCATCCGGTCCCTCGTACCGGTAGCTCTCCTTCGCCGACGTCTCGCCGACCAGGTCCTTCTCGCCGAGGGGGGTGACCGATCGGGCGCGCTCGGTCAGGGCAGCCAGGTCGGGCTCGCCCCCATAGCGGGTGAGCACGGCGCGCATGGTGCCTCTGGTACGGAGGCGACGGGTCAGGGCGCGGGTGTCGACCCCGCGGATGGCCGGCACGCCGGCCCGCTGGAGGTAGCGGGCCAGGTCGTCCTCGGCGCGCCAGTTGCTGTAGTCCGCGTAGTAGTCGCGGACGATCAGCCCGGCGATCCACGGACGCACCGACTCCTCGTCGGGAGTCGCGACCCCGTAGTTGCCGATGAGCGGATAGGTCAGGACGACCATCTGCCCCCGGTAGGAGGGGTCCGTGGCAATCTCCTGGTAGCCCGTCATGCCCGTGTTGAAGACGACCTCGCCCTCGGCATCGCAGCTCGCCCCGAAGGCGAACCCCCGGAAGGCGCTGCCGTCCTCCAGCACCAGAATCGCGCGCTCTGCCATCAGCACTCCCCATCGACGAGGGCCACGATTCACCACAGAGGCGCGGAGACCGCGGAGGACGCGGAGAAGCTCTCCTGATCTCTGCGTTCTCCGCGCCTCTCTGCGTCTCTGCGGTGAACGTACCCCTCTATCCCCTGCTATTGAGTACCACCTCCCCGCCCACCAGCGTCGCCACGACCTTCCCGACCACCGGCATCCCGGCCAGGGGCGTGTTCTGCCCCTTCGAGGCGAACTCCTTCGGGTCGACCGTCCAGCGGAGGTTGGGACCGAAGACGACCACGTCGGCCGGGGCGCCGGGCCGGAGCGCGCCAGCCGCCAGCCCGAAGGCGCGCGCCGGCTCGCTCGTCAGCTTCGCCAGCACCAGCTTTAGGTCCAGCTCCTCCGCCCGGACCAGCCGGAGGAGGGTCGCCAGCGCCGTCTCCAGTCCGCCGATGCCGAACGCCGCCTCGTCGTACTCGCAGAGCTTGTCAACGACGGTGTGGGGCGCGTGGTCCGTGGCTATGGCGTCGATAGTACCATCTCTGAGCCCCGCGAGCAAAGCCTGCCGGTCCGCCTCGGTCCGGAGAGGCGGGTTGACCTTCGTGCTCGTGTCGTAGGGCTGGGCGCGCCGGCCATCCCAGCGGACCCCGGCCACCCACTCGTCGGTCATCGCCAAGTGGTGCGGCGTGACCTCGGCTGTGACCCGGACGCCCCGGGCCTTCGCCTGGCGCACCAGCTCGACCGAGCCGGCCGTGCTGACGTGGGCGACGTGCAGGCGTCCCCCGGTCAGCTCGGCCAGGCGGACGTCCCGGGCGATCATGACCTCCTCGCCGGCCGCCGGCCAGCCCTTGAGGCCGAGCCGGGTGGCGACCGGCCCCTCGTTCATCACCCCGTCGCCGACCAGCTCCGGGTCCTCGCTGTGGGGCACGACCGGCCGGCCGAACATCTTGCTGTACTCGAGCGCTGCCCGCATCAGCCGGCTGTTCGTGACCGGCTTGCCGTCGTCCGAGAAGGCGACGACGCCGGCCTCGGCCAGCTCGCCCATCTCGGTAAGCTCCTGGCCGGCCATCCGCTTGGTGACGCAGGCGATGGGCAGCACCCGCACGGCCCCAGTGGCCCGGGCCGTCCGCTGGACGTACTCGACCACCGCCCGGCTGTCGATCGGCGGATTGGTGTTCGCCATGCAGCAGACGCTGGTGAAGCCGCCGAGGGCGGCCGCCCGGGTGCCGGTGGCGATGGTCTCCTTGTCTTCTTGTCCGGGGTCGCGCAGGTGGCAGTGCAGGTCGACGAACCCCGGCGAGACGACGCAGCCCTCGGCCTCGATCACCTGGAGCCCACGGGGACCGATCTCCGGGCCAGGCTGGCCCTGGGGGATGATGGCCGCGATCAGCCCGTTTTCGACCAGCAGGTCGCCGAGCAGATCCAGCCCCTGGGCGGCGTCGACGATCCGGCCGCCCTTGATCAGCACGTCTTGTGGCATCCCATCCTCCAACCCCAAAAGGTTACGCTCACCGCGGAGACGCCGAGGACGCTGAGGGCGCAGAGGCATTCAGACTCCTCTGCGTTCTCCGCGCTCTCTGCGCCTCTGCGGTGAACGTCCCTCGTCTCTCACCCCTCGACGCCGCCCCGTCCCGCCGCGAGCAGGTACAGCAGCGCCATTCGGACGGCCACGCCGTTGGAAACCTGATCCTCGATGACCGACTGGCCGCCGTAGGCCACGTCGGGCGCGATCTCGATGCCCTCGTTCATCGGGCCGGGGTGCATCACCAGGCAGCCCGGCTTGGCTCGCGCCAGCCGCTCCCGGGTGAGCTGGTAGAGCTGGACGTACTCTCTCAGGCTCGGCAGTAGCCCACCCTTCTGCCGCTCGAGCTGGATCCGCAGCGCCATGACGACGTCGGCGCCCTCCAGCGCCCGGTCCATATCGGGCTCCAGCCGGACCGGCGGCCAGCCGGTGGCCAGGTCGGGCTCGCCGACGACGGGCAGGAGCGTCGTCGGGCCGCAGAGCGTGACGTTCGCGCCCATCTTCGTCATCCCCCAGACGTTCGAGCGCGCGACCCGGCTGTGGAGGATGTCGCCGAGGATGGTCACGTTCAGGCCGGAGATGCGGCCGAGGCGCTCCCGGATGGTGTAGAGGTCGAGCAGCGCCTGGGTCGGGTGCGCGTGCCAGCCGTCGCCCGCGTTGATGACCGAGCCGTCGAGGTGCTGGGCGACGAGGTAGGGCGCGCCGGCCTGAGAGTGGCGGATGACGATCATGTCGCCGCCGAGCGCCTGGAGCGTCCGGATGGTGTCCACGAGCGACTCGCCCTTCTGGACCGAGCTACCGGAGGCGGTGATGTTGACGACGTCGGCGGACAGGTTCTTGGCCGCCAGCTCGAAGGAGACCCTGGTCCGGGTGCTGGCCTCGTAGAAGAGGTTGACCACCGTCTTGCCCCGGAGGGGCGGCACCCGCTTGATCGGTCGGGAGAGGATCTCCTTCATAGCGTCGGTGGTCTGGAGGATGAGGACAATCTCCTCCGCCGAGAAGTCGTCCAGGTCGAGCACGTCCTTCCGGGTGAGCCGAGCCGGCCGAATCGCGGTGGCCAGGGCCCCGGCGCCGTCGACGCTCGGCCTGGCCGGCTGCGGCGCTCCCGCCGACTGGGCCGCGCCACGGCCCCTCCGCGAGGTCTTTCCAGCCGCACGCTGAGCCGTGTCCTGCATGCTATCCCCCTATGCCGTCGCAACTGCCCGCGCAATCACGACTTCGTCCTGGCCGTCGACTTCAACCAGGCGGACCTTGACCTCCTCGTCGTGGGAGGTCGGCACGTTCTTGCCGACGTAGTCGGCCCGGATCGGCAGCTCGCGGTGGCCCCGGTCGACCAGGACCGCCAACTGGATGCTCCGGGGTCGGCCGAAGTCCATCACCTCGTCCATCGCGGCTCGGATCGTCCGGCCGGTGTACAGGACGTCGTCCACCAGGATGATGCGCTTGTCGTTCACGTCCACGGGCATGTCCGTTCGCCGGACCTCCGGCTGCAGGGGCCGGACGGCCAGGTCGTCGCGGTAGAAGGTGACGTCGAGCTCGCCCAGCGGCACCTCGACGTCCTCCAGCTCCGCCAGTTTGTCGGCGAGCCGGCGGGCCAGCGGCACGCCCCGGGTCTGCAGGCCGACCAGCACCACGTCCTCGACGCCCTGGTTCCGCTCGATTATCTCGTGGGCGATGCGCGCCAGCGCCCGGCGCATCTCGGGCTGGGTCATGATGACTTTGTCAGCGAGCATCCATCCCTCCTGGGTGCTAGGTGCTGGGTGCTGGGACCAGGGATGAGGGAGCGCGATCCTCGACCCGGCACCTAGCACCCACAAAAAGAGCCCTTGCCGACCGCCATGTGGGTGGGGGGCAAGGGCTGTGACCGTCTTGCTGGCGTATTCAGCTTCCACTCCCTTTCCAGCCTCACGGGACTGGTTTAAAGGTCGTCGGGATGTGCCTCTACTGGCTACTGGCAGCATTATAGCACAGGCCAGCCCACTCAGCAACCTCTAGCATTGGCCGATTTGCACTCCTTGGGCTGGACAGGCTCCTCCAGTCGCTCTACCATGGGCCCCGTAATCGTGCGCTCACCATTCGAAGCACTCGGAGGTGGCCATGACGGCAGTAACATCGCGTGCGGAAAGCGTTCGGGTCGAAGGCGACCTCGGCCTCGACGACCTCCGAGGTGGTAGCCTTCGCTGGCTGGTAGTCGTCTGCTGGGCCGCGGCAGGCGTTCTGGTCGCGTACCTGCCCGCGTTCTCCGCGAAGCCGATGGTCGAGAACTGGTCGGCCGCGACCGCTCTCCTGCTTCTCGGGGCCATCGTCTGGCGGCTGACTGTGCTGCAATTCAAGGCGGCCGCGTATCTGCTCAGCGGCGGATTGCTCGTGATCGGCTGCGCCGGGCTGCTCCTCTACCCCGGGAGCCTCGCCGCCTGCGTCCTCTCGACCGTCGTGGTCGCCGTGAGCATCGCCGTCGGTCCGGCCGGCACTCTCGCCGTCGCCGCTCTGGCAACTGCCGTCGTGCTGGTCGCCTCCAGTCTGGAGGCGCCGCTCGTCTCCGGCGACGTCGCCCTAGTGGCCGTGCTCCTCATCTGCTCAAACGCCACCCTCGCCTTCCTGGGCTCGCGCCCCCTGCACACGGCGCTCCACTGGGCCTGGGGCAGCCTGGTGAAAGCTCAGGAGATCATCGAGCAGCTCCGCGATAGCCGCGGCCAGCTCGGCCGCGTCACGAAGAGCCTGCAAGAGGCTTACACCCGCCTCGAGCAGCTCAACGTCGAGCTGGACCGGGCCCGTCGGGTCGCAGAGGAGGCCCGCCGACTCAAGGCCGAGTTCGCCAGCGCCATCAGTCACGAGTTACGGACTCCCCTTAATCTCATCATTGGCTTCAGCGAGATGATGATTGCCAGCCCGGAGTCGTCCTACGGCGAGAAGCTCCCGGAGTCGTACCGTGACGACGTCGAGGCCATCTACCGCAGCGCCGCTCACCTTTCCCACCTGGTCGATGATATCCTCGACCTGAGCCAGATCGACGCGCACCGAATGGGCCTGCACAAGGAAGGAGTGCTGCTGCCGAAGGTGGTCGACCAGGCCCTCGGGGCCATCGGCTCGCTGTTCCGGGACAAGGGGCTCTATCTTCGGGCCGATCTGCCGCCCGACCTTCCCCCGTTGCACGCCGACCCAACCCGTGTGCGCCAGGTGCTCCTCAACCTGCTCGGCAACGCCGCTCGGTTCACCGACGAGGGTGGGGTAACCATCACCGCCGAGCGTCGCGACCGAGAGGTCGTGGTCACCGTTCGCGACACCGGCGTGGGCATCGCGCCCGAAGACTTGCCGCTCGTGTTCCAGGAGTTCCGCCAGCTCTGCGGTGCCAGTCGCGGCGGCAGCGGCCTGGGCCTGGCAGTAAGCAAGCGCCTGATCGAGCTTCACGGCGGCGCGATGTGGGTCGAGAGCGCCCCGGGCGAGGGAAGCTCGTTCAGCTTCAGTCTGCCGGTGGGAGAGATGGTGGTCGCGAGTCCCTTCGATAGCAGACCTCAGCTCTGGGAGCAGGTGAGGGACGCCGACGGCAACGGGCAGGTCGTCGCGGTCGTCGACGGGAGTCGGGAGCGAGAGGCAGCGCGGATTCTCGAGCACTACCTGGACCGGTTCGAGGTGGTTGGCGTCAGGTCGCTGCGCGAGGCCCGCCGGGTGGCCGACCGGGCGAAGCTACGGGCCCTGCTGCTGACGAGCTCGGCCTCCCCGGCGACGAGCCTGCTGCGCGCCCAGAGCGAATTCCCGGACCTGCCGATCGTCACCTGCTCCATGAGTGGCGTCGACACCCCCATTCAGGAGCTCGGGGCCCAGGCCTACCTCGTGAAGCCGGTCGCTCGGGAGCAGCTTCTGGCCGCATTGCGCCGGCTTGGCACGCACGTCCACCAGGTACTGATCGTGGACGACGAGCCCGAGATGGTGCGGCTACTGGCACAGATGGTCAGGACATCCCGCCGCTACTGCGTGTGGGAGGCGCAAGGCGGAGCGGAGGGGCTCAGGCTGCTCCGGGAGGTCCGACCGGACGCCGTGATTCTCGACCTGCTGATGCCCGAGGTGGACGGCTATGCAGTGCTCGCTGAGATGCGCCGCGACGAGGGTCTGCGCGACACTCCGGTCGTCGTGGTGACGGCGCGGGGCTACGAGGAGCGGGCGGTCAAGGTCCAGTCGCTCGGCTTCAGCCGCGCGGGTGGCCTGACCATCGGCGAGGCGAGCCGCTGTCTCAGCGCTACCCTCGAGACTCTGCTGAGCGGCTAGAGATGGTCACACTCTCGAGGATCGCGATCAGGCTGGCCTGGGTGATGGGCTTGGGCAGGAAGCTGGCCGCCCCCGCCGAGATTGCCAGCTCGCGGTCGGGAAGGATCGAGCAGACCACCACCGGTATCGCCCTGGTATCGCGGTGTGCCTTGAGCTGGCGGAGGATGTCCCAGCCGTCCTGGGTGGGCATCAGGAGGTCGAGGGTGATGACGTCGGGATGGGCCTCGCGAGCGAGCTGAAGCGCCTTCTGTCCGGTGCTCGCGTGCGTGAGCAGGTACTCGCGCCCTCGGAGGAAGCGCCGGAAGAGCCGGGCGACGTCCGGGTTGTCGTCGATTACCAGCACAGTCAGGCCCGGCCGGGTCGGCAACGTGAGCGTCAACTGACGCAGGCGTGCCGGGTCACCCTGCATCTGGAGAACGCCACCCTGGGCCTCCAGCATCCGGCGGCCGGCGGCAAGCAGCGCGTCGGCCTGCTCGCTCGACCGGTCCACGCATCCCATGCTGCCGGGCTGGATCCGAATCGCCAGCTCAACCGCGCCACGAGACTGAGCGGCCACCAGGTCGATCTGTCCACCCCGTCCTAGCTCGAACGCATAGCTGAGGAGGCTCAGCAGCGCCTGGCGCAGGATCATCCGGTCGAACACGAGTGGCGGCAACGCCGGCGGCAACGCCTTCCCGAGACGGACTCGCTTCGCCGTCGCCAGTCCGCCGACGATCGCCAGCGCGTCGTCGACCGCCTCGTCGAGGCCCACCGTCTGCCCGCGCCGGCCAGCACCCAGCTTAGTGAGCTCGGCCTCCAGGCTTGGCGGACCGGCGTCATGCGCCGTCCCGTTTCGGTCCCCGGCCAGGTCTCGGGCGTGCTCGCGGGCTCGGTCCAGCCGACGGTAGCGGTTCCACAGGACCGAGGCGACGGCTTCGAGGGCCTCGAGGTGGTCGCGTCGGGCCTGGCGGGGGCTCACGCCGAGCTGTCGGGCCACGGCCTCGGGCGTGGCGCCCTGGACATAACGCAGGGACAGGCACTCGTAGTGGCGGCGTGCGGGAGCGGTGAGAGGCGTCGGCTCGGGAGGGCGGAGCTGCTCGATGGCGTCGAGAAGCAGGCGATGCAGGGCATCGCCAGAGAGCTCTTCGGACGTACTCGAGAGCAGCGCGGCCAGCGGATGCGTCTGGAGGTACGGCCGGTCGTACAGACGAGCCAGTGCTTCGCGCACGTGTTGGGCGAACGCTGGGAAGTCCATCCTGGGGGCATTCTAACACGGCTGAAATCGGCGGACAAGCGGAAGCGGGGAACTCTGAAGCTACGACATCAGGCTCAGGGGCTGAGGCCGTAGCGGGCGAGGATGGCCTGGGAGGAGCCCAGCTCTTGAGAGAGGCTCTTGATCCGCAAGCCGCTCAGCACCGCCAACTCGGCCACGTGGCAGATGCCGTACTGCTCGCCGACGAAGACGATCACCCTGTCGCGGTTCTCGGCTTTCAGTCGTCGGCGCCACCGCTCGGTGCCT